>Ga0079305_1000460_pt1 | contig 88119 bp, 79 predicted proteins | sample LMS_cellobiose_e_FD_79183 | JGI IMG/M metagenome (GOLD analysis project Ga0079305, IMG submission 79183) | Rumen-fistulated moose microbial communities from Alaska, USA - LMS_cellobiose_enrichment | ecosystem: Host-associated > Mammals > Digestive system > Stomach > Rumen fluid ...
AGGAGCGGCAGAGCTCTTTTTTCTTTCTGGCAATTCGATTGAATAAAAATAGAGGATGCCTCCTCAAGGTCTAAGTTTAGACCTTTTGGGACACCCTCTTTTGACTGCCGCCTGTTTACTTGAACAGAGTGCAGAGCATGTCTGTGTAGGACGACGGGTCGTCGATGGGCAGGCCCGCGATCAGCAGGGCCTGGTTGTAGAGGATCTCGCAGTACTTTTTCGCGAGCTCGGGGTTCGTGATGCGGTTGACGTCGATCGACAGGAAGGCCTTGTGGTCGACGTTGACCTCGAGTATGCGCTTTGCCTTGATCTTCATCTCGGGCTGCACCGCCGCGAAATACTTCTCCATCTCGAAGGTAACGCCTTCGCCGCTGGAAAGGCAGACCGGGTGGGTCTTGAGCTTGTTTGAAGCTTTGACCTCGTCCACCCTGTCGCCCAGGGCTTCTTTGATGAAATCGAAGGTCACCTTGAGGCTCTCATACTGCTCGGGCTTCTTTTCGTCGCCCAGGCCGAGGTCGCCGTCGATCGCCGAACGGAACTCCTTGTCATTGTAGCTGCGGAAGGTCTCGGAGACGAACTCGTCCATCTTGTCGGTGAAGTACAGGATGTCGAAGTCGCGGTCCTTGAGCACCTCAGTCTGCGGAAGCCTGTCTATGCCCTCCACGCTCGCTCCGCTCGCGTAGTAGATGTACTTCTGCTGCTCGGGCATCGCGGAAACATATTCGCTGAGGGTGATGAGCTTCTTCTGCTTCGAGGAATAGAACAGCAGCAGGTCTTTGAGCTGGTCCTTCTTGGCGCCGTAGTTGTCGAGGGCGCAGAGCTTCAGCTGTCTGCCGAAGTTGGTATAGAACTTCTCATAGCCCTCGCGGTCGTCGCGCAGCATACGCTCGAGCTCTCCCCTCACCTTCTTTTCGAGGTGGTCGCGTATGAGCTTGAGCTGGCGGTCGTGCTGCAGCATCTCGCGGGAGATGTTCAGCGAAAGGTCCGGAGAATCGACCACGCCGCGCACGAAGTTGAAATAGTCGGGCAGCAGGTCTTCGCAGCGGTCCATTATCATGACGCCGGCGCTGTAGAGCTGCAGGCCGGGCTTGTAATCGTCTGTGAAATATCCCTGGGGAGCCTTGCCCGGTATGTACAGCAGAGCGTCGTAGCTCACTACGCCTTCCGCAGAGACGGTAAGCGTCGACTGGGGCGGCTCCATGTCCATGAACTTTTCTTTATAGAACTGGTCGTATTCTTCCTTGGTGACATCGCTCTTCTTGCGCTTCCAGATAGGCACCATGGAGTTGAGCACCTCGTACTCGAACTTCTCCTCGTACTCGGGGTTCTCCTCGGTGGAGCCTTCCTTGAGCTCGGGATGCGGCATCAGCAGCTTGATCGGGAACCTGACGTAATCCGAATACTTCTTGACCAGCCTGTAGACCGGATATTCGCGCAGGTACTGGCTGTATTCATCCTTTTCCTCGCCGTCCGGGCGTATGTGCATTATGACGTCGGTGCCGACTTTTTCCTTTTCGCACTCCTCGATGGTGAAGCCGTCCGCCCCGCTGCTCTCCCAGCGGTAAGCCTTATCGCTGCCGTATTTCTTAGTGACTACGGTCACCTTGTCGGCGACCATGAAGGCCGAGTAGAAGCCCACGCCGAACTGGCCGATGACGTCGGTGTCGATGCCTTCGGAAGTCTCGCCGTCAGCAGCCTTCTTATCAAGCTCCTGGCGGAACCGCTCGGTGCCGCTGAAGGCTATCGTGCCGAGGTTGTTCTCGAGCTCGTCCGCGTCCATGCCTATGCCGTTGTCGCTGACGATGAGGTTCCTGCCCTCCTTGTCGAGGGTGATCACGATCTCGAAGTCGCTCCTGTCCATGCCGACGCCGCGGTCGGTCAGAGCCAGGTAGCAGAGCTTGTCGATGGCGTCGCTCGCGTTGGAAATGATCTCGCGCAGGAATATCTCCTTGTGCGTATAGATCGAGTTGATCATAAGATCGAGGAGCCTTTTCGACTCCGCCTTGAATTCACGTTGTTCCATAACTGACACTTCCTAATGTTTATTGCTGCGTCTGATTGCCACGCTCACCGCTCGCTCGATCGCAGAACAATCGATTTATTCATCGCTATCTCGGCGGCTCGTGAACTCGCTCGGTTCTCATGCCCGAATCCTCGCTCAGACAGTCACTCGCCGTTTTTCGTACGTACGTACTCAAAATTCCCTCGATGTACGCTCGAACAAATCGTGTCTGCTTCACTCGCTCCCTTGTGTTCGCTTAGTCAATCAGACTCCGTAATCATTTAAATGCTATGACAGCAAAGCGGACAATGCTTCCTCAAGCGGGTACTGTGGAGCAGCCGGCACTTAGCGATTGGCGAGCCAAAGGCGAAGCCAGAGCTTAGTGCGTTGGAATGAAGGAGCCCCGCTTAAGGGGCGACGGATATACCGACCGGCCGCTGCGTCGCGGAACGTAGCGAGAGCGTGCCCGCGGAGGAACATTGGGAGCTTTGCTTTCCCATGCAAACGAATCGCCCGGGGTGAACCGGGCGAATACTTGCTGATTAGTTCAAGCAGTATTATATCACTTTTTCCTGCCAATTGAAAGCACGGCGCAGAAGCAGGCGAAGCTGATTCTTTCATCAATATTTTGCGTTAATGGCAGAAATGTCAGGAGTACAAGGAGCATATATTTTCGTTGTACCACTGACATTGTAATACTCAATGGTATTGGATTTCATTATTGAATCCTCTTCTGTTTCACTCGGAGCCAGAATGTAATGATTCAATCCAAGTGCATGTCCCGTCTCGTGACAAGCAATCGCCCTCCAAAGATTATATTCGCTCAGATATCCAGACAAATAACAAGTATTAAGATAAGTGATTGAATAGTTGATTATATTTGATGGTGAATAATTAGTGTTATTATACCCATCCCAGCCTGTATACCCATAATTATCCATGTCAACACTAATATCACTGGAACCTAATGTTCCAACAGAAATACTAGGAGCATCTGTATTATTCCAGGCCATAACACCTATACGAACATAGTTACTAATTTGGGTTCCATAGTTAGATAGAATATCAGCATTAAAATAACAAGTAAGAGAGTTCTTATTCCAAGAATATGGATATACCGCCGTGTATGCATTGGCAAAAGAAATAGCACCAATAGAAATCGCCAAAACCAATAGTAAACAAATAATTGTTCGTTTCATAATTATGATCCCCCTAGTTTTTGGGCATAGAATAATCCATCTTATCAATATACTCGCTAAAGTTCTTTACAAAAGATGCATTAGACTCAGCAAGTGGAATATAGCCTTCCTCGGATATTTCTGCTATACCGCGAAAACCTCCCCGAACGAGATAATACTCACCATACCTCTCATCATAAGGAGTTTTATACAAAAACAAAAGATACTCGGTATCCACTTTCAGCTCAGGCAAATCTTCAGCATACGCAGTATGATAATCGCCATAGTTTCCTCCCGTAATCAGAAGATCAAAAACATCACCATTCTTTGCTTCGCCCTTATATATTTCATCCGCATATATCTGAAAATGAGTAAAAACGAGAGAGCCCCGCATCTCAGTGAATGAATCCACAACATGACCAGAAATGATGAATTCCGAGGCAGAGCCCATTGACTCCACATTTGAAAAATATTCAGATGAAGTCCATGAGGCAGATGCGGAACTTCTTGACGCGGATGCATTATCACTATCACTTTCCTGTGCAGTGAAGGTATAGTCGTCACCGCTATTCGTTTGTCCGATTAATCTCACATATGCAGTATCAGAAATAATATAGGCACACAGTACAATCAACACAAGCGGTAAAATATAATCTGCGACCTTTCTCATTACAAATCCCTCCTCCGTACAATTAAAAAAATCCGCCCGGGATGAACCGGGCGATGATCTGCAGCTTAGTTCAAGCTTTATTATATCACTTTTTCTTTCCGAGAGAAAGTACGGCGCAGAAGCAGGCGAGGCCGGTAGCGCAGGCTACGGCGAGCTTGATCTTGTCTTCCTTTGGCATGTTGCCGAAGCCCTTCTTGGCCATTTTGGCGGCCTTCTGAGGGATGAACTTGGCTACTTCTCCGGTGACCTTTGCTCCGAGTCTGGCTCCGAACATAGTGGCGTCCTTCGCGAAGCCGAGGACCTTATCGAGCGCGTTCCATAAAATATTGACGTCCATCTGATGACCTCCTAATCTTTCTTTTCGAGCGTCTCGCCCCTGTCGAGCCCTGTCTTGTAAGGCACGTCGAACGGGTTGCGGCGCTTCATGGCGGAATAATGTTTATCGAGGGCAGGTTCCACCACGTGATAGAGGAGCTTGCCGTCAAGATCGAAGTAGAAGATGGCGAAAGCGCCGGCATAGACCGCAAGCAGCAGGCCAAAGATCTTGCCTAATACTTTGAATAACTTCTTCATATTGACCTCCTACCAGCTTTCGCTGTCGTCGAAGTCAAGCAGCGACGGGTCGAGCGGCTCCTCGTGCATGACCGTGAACATGTAATCGTTGAACAGACGCCTTATCTCGGCGCGGGGAACGACGCGCTTGTCGGGCAGCGCGTGCGGCATCCAGATCGCGTGGATGTTGCGTGCGCGGAACTCGTCCTCGAATATGCCGTGCATGCTCTGGGCGCCCTTGCACTGCAGCTGGTCGTACATGACTACCATGTCGCAGTGGAAGCGTTCCATGTATTCGAACACTTCGAGGAAGTGGTCCATGCCGCCGACCGCCATGCGGCGCATCGGAGCCTCCATGTGATACTTGGCGCAGTCCTCGAGCATGTGCTCGTAAGTGTCTGTGCGGATCTCCATATCCATCATCAGGGAGTCCATGTTGATGATGGTGTTGATGCCCCAGCAGTTGTATGCCCATGTACACCAGTTGGAGTAATAGAGCGGAGCGCAGCTCCAGGCTATCGCTCTGTGGCGGGTCATCGGATATGGGTTGATCTTCTCGTCGACGCACTTCTCCATGATCTTGCGGACCTTGCCCTCGATGAACGGAGCGATGTCGTACATGCCTACCTGAGCGGTATAGATGCGGTACAGGGCCTGAGCGACGCTGTTGATCGGATAGTAATTGGTGTTTGCCGCGACGTCCCACTTCTCCCACTCCCAGCGCATGTTGGCGTTCTGCAGGGCGAGCTTTTCTTTCATGAGATCCCAGTTGGGAGCGGTTCCGGTCTGTTCTTCGATGAATTTCCAGACCTTCTCGATGTCGTTCATGCAGTTCTGCTTTACGAGAGGATCGCTGAAGCGCATCGGCATGCCGAGCGAGCAGAGCGGGCCCTGGAAGAGCCAGTCCTGGATGATGGTGGTCGCTACGGAGTCGTCGCAGGCCTCGTTGACGCTGATCATGAACGGAGCGTAATCGGGCACGTCGTCGAGGATGAAGATGCCTGCCTCAGCCTGGCACATCGGGCAGTTGTCGCCCGGGACGCCTATGCCCTGAGCCGCGTCGATGTAGTTGAGCACGACGTGGTTGTTGCAGTGTGCGGTGAGGAAGTACGGTATCATCTCGAGAGCGACGTTGGTGTACTTGTCAGCCCACGGATAGAACAGGCCGCCCCAGACGGTCTCGTTCATGGCCATGCTGTGCTGCCATGCGTCGTTGTGCTTGCCGCCGTGCAGGTTGCCGTCAGCTCTGAACATGGTGCAGAACTGTCTGATGGCGCCGGTGGCTATGCCTCTGTAATGCCAGGCCGAAGCCCTGAGGCCCTCGCCGCGCATGCCTTCGAGGCCGCGGTCGAACCAGTGCATTACGGTGAGGTAGGTCTGGCCCATCCAGCGGTAGCGCCACAGACCCTTGAGCACCGCGGGCAGGTCGCCCTTGGAATACTTGATGATGTCAGCGACGATCATGCCGTAGTTGTAGAGCCAGATATTATTGAAATAATACATGGTGTCTTTGATGCCGCGCCACTCTCTGTGCTTGTAGAGACCGGTCTTGGGCTCGTAGAGGTCGCCCAGGCGCCTTTCACCATGGGGCTTGCCGTAGACGAAGTCTTTGGCGAGCTTCTTGTAATCTGTATTCTTGAGCTTTTCTAAAGCCGCGTTGAAATCGAACTTCATTATGCGCCCTCCTGGATCTTCTTGATCTCAATGCTTTCGACGAAAGCCTGGAAACGAGTGCGGAGCTGGCCTGACGCGCTGTTGATGTACTCCTTCTCGATGGAGCATACGGGGAAGCCGTAGTCTCTCGGGATGACTACCGAGTCGACCACCCTCTCATAGCCCCAGTAAGCGCAGAACTTGTTGGAGACTACTATGATGCCGTCGACGTTGTATTCGTGGCCGAGCTCTGCGATGCGTTCCTTGCGCAGGCGCATCTCGTCCTGAGGCATGAAGCGCGCGCAGTTGGAGGTCTCGAGATAGTGGCGGGAGATCGCCTGCAGCGGAGTCTCGCCTTCCTTGACCTCGATGGGCACGCGGCTCTCGATCGCGCCGTAGCAGTAGCGGTCGCATACGATCTCGGCTCCGCAGCTCTCGATGAGCTTGCTGAAATCGGGGTCGTCGTTCTCGGAACCGACTACCATCACGCGGCAGCGGAACGGGTTCTTCTGCTCGGGCTCGCGGGTCTTCATCTCTTCTGCGGTATCGCGCAGGTATGGGAGTATCAAGTACTTCGGGCATACCAGGGATACGAGCTGGATGACGTGGAACTCGTAGCCGGTTATCGTCGGGTTGGGCAGCTTGCGGTACTCGCCTATCTCGTTGATGAGGCGGCAGACCTCGTTGTGCTCCTCGATGGCCTTCATCAGGGCCTCGTCGGAGGTGTCGACGCCGCGCCTGTTCTTCAGCTCGTCGAGCACGTGTGCCTGGAGCTGGGTCGCGAAATGGTCGACGCTGTTCTGGTCGCGCTTGAACGGAACGTCGCAGAACGTGACGAAGAAGCCCTCGTTGTTGATGATGCCGGGGAGCTTTTCAAGATGCTCGGAGAAACGGCAGGCTCCCACGCAGGTCTCGGTGCTGAACTGCGCGTCCAGGAAGTTGTATCCGCCTTCAAGGGCTCTCTCAAGCAGAGACCTCGCGTAGTGGCAGAGACGGTTGGACATGTAATATGTCGCCATATCGGGTGAAGTGCAGCGCGGAGCCCTGAGTCTTACGCTGAAGCAGCCCGGCAGGTCGAGCAGGACCTCGGGCATGAAATAACAGGTATATCCCAGAGCAAGCTTGCCTTCGTCTTTGGCCTGCCTCACGAGGGCGTTGTTCGCCTCCTGAAGCAGATCCTCAAAATAGATCAGATGCTTTAGATCCCTCATTCGTCTTCTCTCCTTCCGACGAAGATAAGTGTTTTGATAACAACCTTAATTGAGCCTAAACCACAAAAAACGGCACAATTAAATGTGCATTTTCGCACATAATAATTGTACCTTAAACAGATAGTTACGTCAAACGATTTATTACGGCCGGATATTGATTTTACGCGGAAAAACGCGGTCTCCGCAGGGACTTACTTTTTCGGCGGTTCTATTGAGCCAAAATAGATGAAATACGCGCTCACGAGGGCTGCGGAAATGATGATCCCGCCGGCGATGTCGGTGACCCAGTGCACTCCCGAGATGAGGCGGCCGACGATCATCAGTATGATGAACAGAACGCAGAGCAGGTCGAGCATTATCTTGAGCCTGCGGCTCTTCACGAGCCAGCCTATTTGAAGTATAGCTGTCGCCATCACGCAGATGACGAGCATGGTGTGGGAGGACGGATACGAGGCCTCGAGGCCCTCGCCCATATCGACCGGGCGGTAGTTGACTATTACTTTCTCGAAGATGACGTACAGGACGATGACTATCACGTAGAACACGCCCTGGGAAACGATGCGTTTGTCGACGGCTTTGATGTCCTGAGACCTTACGAGCTGAAGGAGCCCTACGAGGCCGAAGGCGCAGCAGACCAGTATGGCGAGATAGCCCATGAACTGGGTGATCTTATAAGCCGCCTCGTTGAACGGAAGAGCCTTTGCGGCAGCGCCGTTGAGAGCGGCGAAGCCTACCGAAGAGCCGAGCGGCCCTATCTGCTGAACGTCCACGACCTTCACGAGAAGGGTGAATACGAGGAACACCGCGAAAACGACGAGCGGTCCCATGTACTTGCGTAATGTTTTCATTGTTTTAATCCTTTGTTGATATTATAATTAATTATATTAATTGAACGAGGAGGCAAATATGTTTAACGCCAAGCTTTATCATCACGACGGCCATGAAGGCGGTCACTGCGGCCACCATGCTGAAAATGCCGGGATGTGCGGCCATATGCACGGCGGCGAGCCTGCACATTCGCCCGAAGAAGCGCTTGCACTGCTCAAATATATGATAGATCACAATAAGCATCACGCGGACGAGCTCCACGAGCTTGCCCACAGCCTGCCCGGAGAGGCGGCTGAGCTGGTGCACAGCGCCGTAGGCAATATGGACATGTGCAACGCCAAGCTCGAAAAAGCCCTCGCGGCCATCACCGTCCAGGACGGAAAGGAGGCCTAGCCATGTGCCTTTCAACAGTTTACGAGCAGAGCGGCAGCGAGCGGAAGATGCTCGCGCGCAACGTCGAGAGCGTCAACCTGCGCGACGGCAAGCTGGTCTTCACCGACATACTCGGAGCCTCGAAGGTCTTTGAGGGAGTTATCCAGCAGATAGACCTGACCGAGAACTTCATAATCGTCAAGCACGGTTAGAGCTTCAGCTCTTCAAACGCGGCGCCTGCCTCGAGCAGGCGCTTTTTTGTCGTCTCAACGGCCGCCGGGTTGCAGTCGCAGGCGATGAAACGGCGGCCGAGCGTGTGAGCCGCGAGCGGCAGCGTCCCGCTGCCGCAGAAGAAGTCGGCGCAAAGCGCGGACTTCTTCGAGCAGCTGCCGACCAGCAGGGTCAGCAGCTGCAGCGGCTTCTGCGTAGGATAACCGGTGCGCTCCTTAGAGGTGCGCCCGACCATGTTCATGCTTATGACGTCCTTCTGGTTCACGAGGGTATACCAGCCGTTCTCGTCCTCGTACTCCTCGACACCCTTGAACCTGTACGGGCGCCCGTCCCTGTTGTAAGACTTCTCCTTGGGAACGTCGAAATAATGATCGGGGCCCTTTGAGTAAAGCAGTATCGTATCGTGCTTCCTGGCGAACGATCTCGAGCCTGCTCCGCCCGATTTATAGGTCCAGATCAGCTCGTTGACCAGCCTTTCGGAGCCGAAGATGCCGTCCATCAGCAGCTTTACGTAATGTACTGTTCTGTAATCCAGATGCACGGCTATCAGGCCTTCGTCCGAGAGCAGCTCACGCATCAGAACAAGCCTTTCAGCAAGCATCTCAAGGAACTGCGGAAGGTCCTGCCACTTGTCGTCATAGCTCTTTTCGCTGCTGTCGCCCTTCCTCACCGAACCGGTAAAGAACGGCGGGTCCACGTAGATGAAATCTATCGACGAATCGCGGCCTTCGGCGCGCAGCCTTCGCATGTATTCCAGATTGTCGGCGAGCGCGAGCGTATTGCCCCCGCGGTCTCCCGGGCCTTTTCCGCCCTCTCCGCAGCCGGCAAGCGCTTTCTCAAGTATCTCCGATAATTGGTCAAATACGTTCATATGCCTATTTTATCACAGATTTTTTGTGATATACTTATTGCCATGAATATTCTGGTTGATTTATTTTTAACATTCGCGCGCGTCGGCGCGATGACCTTCGGAGGCGGAATAGCCATGCTCCCCATACTGGAGCGCGAGGTGGTCGACAAAAAGGGCTGGACTACGGTGGAGGAGCTCGCAGACTACTATGCTATAGGGCAGTGCACCCCGGGCATCATCGCTGTCAACACGGCAACATTCATAGGGCAGAAGCAGAAAGGCGCCACGGGCGGCATAGTCGCCACTCTCGGCCTTGTGTTCCCCTCCATAGTCATAATCATGGTGATAGCGGCCGTGCTGTCGAACTTTGCAGAGATACCCGCCGTGCAGAACGCTTTCGCGGGCATAAGAGTCTGCGTCTGCGCCCTCATACTCAATGCGGCCATCAAGCTGGCGAAGTCGGCAATAGTCGACGTAAAGACCTTCATCATCTTTGCCCTGGTGCTCGCCGGCATGCTGATCTTTGACGTCTCCCCCGTCGTCTTCGTAGTGATCTCCGCTATAGCGGGGCTCGTTATCAAAGGACTGGAGGAAGGAAGATGATCTACCTGCTCCTCTACTGGGAATTCTTCAAGACAGGCCTCTTCGCCATAGGCGGAGGGCTCGCTACCGTACCTTTCCTGCAGGACATCAGCACTAGGACCGGCTGGTTTACGTTCCAGGAGCTCGCCGACATGATAGCGGTCTCCGAATCGACCCCGGGTCCCATAGGCATCAACATGGCGACATACGTGGGCTTCAGGAGCGCAGGCGTGCCCGGCTCCGTGATAGCCGTGCTCGGGGAGATAACTCCTTCGATAATCATCATTCTTATCGTTGCGGGCATACTGCACGCGTTCAGACACAACAAGTACGTGGAACGCGTATTTTACGGCATCCGCCCCGCTTCGACCGGGCTCATCGCCTACGCGTGCATCAGCGTCATGATGCTCTGCCTTTTCAAGGCCGACGCTTTCAGGGCAAGCGGCCGCTTCGCAGACCTGTTCAGCGTCAAGAACATGATACTGTTCGCCGCGCTCGTCGCCCTGACCAATATCAAAAAACTAAAGAAGCTGCATCCGATAATATTCATCGCAGCTTCAGCCGTCATAGGCATACTGTTCAATTTCGCGGGTTAACGTCACCTGTCCTGAAAGTATCTGTCCAGAAAGGCGCGTGTCATGCGGGCGGTCATGCCCCAGAGCACGTGCCCTTTATATTTCCAGACCGGCATGCGCACGCGGCCCGAGGGCAGCTGGTAATCGTCTGGAAGGCCGATGTATTCCTTTAGACCTATCGGATCTATCTCATGCAGCAGCCTGTATTCGTAGCGCATGCTCTCACCTGCCAGCATGAAATCGATCGGTATCGTGAACACCTCGGCGACCTCGCCGGGGTTTGCATTTATGCGCTCCAGCGCCCCGTCCTTAAGCTCTCCCGCGAAGATGTTCACGCACATGCCAGTTATCAGAGGAAACAGCCCCCACTGCCCGTAAAGATCGTAGTCCTCGCCTTCGCGAAGTCCGAGCTCTTCGAAGACCTCGCGCTTAACAGCCTCAAGAGGAGTCTCTCCCCTGTCGACGGCTCCGCCCGGAAAACACGTCTCACCCGCGTGGGATATCGTGCCAGTCCTTTTCTCAAAAAGAACGCACAGCCCTTCTTCCGTCCTTACGAGCGGAAGAAGAACTGCGCTGTTTTTTCTCACTTCGATTATAACAGGGCTGCCTGACCCTATCTTTTCTTTTATCTCACCCGTCGTCATCAGTTCAGTACTGTGTACTTGTCGATGTAGGGGATGTCTTCCTTTTCTGCACTGATGCTCACGACGAAATCAGGGCCGTAGCTCTCGGAGATCGCGTTCAGCCTGTCAAGGAAGTTCTCGAGGTTTCCGGTGTTGATATCGGCGTGCTTGAGGATGCTGTCGATAAAGATGACCTCTATATCGTGATCCTGGCTGATTATACCGAAAATAAAACCGATGTATTCGTCGATGTTGGTGATGAGCTCATAGTCTTCCATACACACAACACGGATCCTGTATTTAAGATCGTACATCAGCCTGTGATTCTTATTTATAAATACAACGCTTCCGCTAACTTTGTCGAGGGCAGAATTGGCCATATCGACCATCATCTTGGTCTTTCCGGTGCCCTTGTGCCCTGCCAGTATCTTAACCAATGGAATCGCCTCGCTTTCATTCAGGTCTTGGGGTTATGCTTGTATCTCATTATAGCCTAAGGCGGGGCAATAAACAAGGACAAAAGCGCTTTATGTACGGAGAAAAATCAGTGAAGGCTCCGGGGAGCCTCCTTGTGCATCAATTTTTATTCCTCAGCTGGCCGCAGGCGGCGTCTATCTCGCGTCCGAGGGAGCGCCTGACGGTCGCGGTGATGCCTTTATCCTCGAGCAGATGCTGAAACGCATAGGCAGCTTCGCGCTCGGGAGCGCCGAAACCGCTGCCGCTGACAGGATTGAGCGGGATGAGGTTGACGTGGCAGAGCATGCCCTTAAGCAGCGAAGCCAGAGCTTCAGCGTCCGCCGGGGAATCGTTCTGCCCCTTGATAAGAGTATATTCGAAGCTGACGCGGCGGCCGGTCTTTTCGCTGTGAGACCTGCATGCCGCGATTAGCTGCGGGAGCGCGTAGCTCTTCGCCACAGGCATCAGTGCCTCGCGCTTTGCCTGGTCGGCCTCGTGAAGAGAGATGGCCAGATTGACCTGGGGGAACTCATCGCCGAAGCGTTCGATGTACGGGACGAGGCCGCAGGTCGAGACGGTAATATTGCGGTAGCTGAGATCCGGTCCCTTCGGGTCGTGGACGGCCCTGAGAAAGGCCGCGACCTCTTCGTAATTGTCGAAGGGCTCGCCTATGCCCATGAGGACTATGTGGTTGATGTCCCCTGCCTCGCGGCGGCAGACGAGGAACTCGTCGAGGATCTCCCAGGCCTTGAGATCGCGTACCTTGCCGTTCTTTGTGGAGGCGCAGAACCTGCAGCCCATGCGGCAGCCGACCTGGGTCGATACGCACAGCGAGTTGCCGTATTCGTATCTCATGAATACGGCTTCTATCTTGTTGCCGTCGGGGAGCCTGAGAAGGAACTTTCGGGTACCGTCAGAGGCGGTCTGGACGAGCTCCGGGGCAAGGCGCGTGAAGGCGTAGTTCTGCGCGAGAGCGCTTCTGAGGTCTTTGGGCAGGTTGAGCATCTCATCGAAGCTTTCTGCGCCTTTGAGTATCCATTCGCCTATCTGCCTGGCCCGGAAGGCCGGCGCGCCGAGAGCCTTTAATGCCTCGAGCTTTTCTTCGGTTGTGAGGTCAAGGTAATTCGTCATATGTTACAGCGATGCGATGAAAAGCTCCATGGCGAGGGGAGCAGGCATCAGGCCGCCTTTTATCTCCTCTTCCATATCGTAGGCGCGCGAGAGGTCGCGCTTAAGGTCGCTGAGAGACTTTTCCGCGGAGGTCTCCACGCACTTGCGGAGCCTGTAGCCGTTGATGCCTGTCTCGGCTTCTATCTGGCGCATGCTCTGGCCTTCGTTCCTGCGCTCGCGGGCCTCGACCATGATCTCGAGCTGCGAGCAGAGCAGACCGAGGAACTGGAAGATGACCCCGTCCTCCTTCGAGGGGAGCACCTGCTGCAGGCTGCTCCTGAGCATCATGACTGCGGTGCCCTTGGCGCCGGAGAACGCTGCGTCGAGTATGCGGAAAGCCTGGGTGTCGGGCTGTATCTCGGCGGTGCTGAGGAAGTCTTCGCGGGTGAGCACTGGCTTGTCACTCAGGGCAAAGAGCTTCTTCAGGTCGTTTTCAAGGTTGTATAGGGTGTAGCTGCGGTCCTGGTCCCAGTAACCGGCTTCTTTGGCGAAGCGCACCATGTCGCGGGGCTCGGCGCTCTTGCCCGCCGCGCGAAGGCGCTTGGCCATCCAGCCGCTCAGCGATTCCTCGTCGAGGGCGGTAAAATCGTAGATGAGGCCGTGCTTCGCGACGGCTTTGAAAAGAGCCCTTGTCTTGTTTGGTCTGGGGTACGTGAACACAAGCACGCAGCTTTCAGCGCTGCGGGCGACGTAATCGGTCAGGGCCTGCATGTCGTCTGAATTTCCGCCTGAAGCAGCGAAAGCGTCGAGATCCTCCGCGACGACGAGTTTTTTGCGGGACATCAGAGGAAGAGTCTCGCATGCCGCGATGATGTCGTAGGGATTGGAATTCTCCTCGGAAAAGATGCTGAAGTCGATGTCTTCCGCCGCGGGCTCGATGAGCTGCTCCTTGATGAACTTCTTTGCCCAGTTGATGAGGAAGTCTTCGCGGCCGCAGAGCAATATGACCCGCGGATAATCGCCGGTCTGCGCAGATGCCTTGAACTGTTTTACTATCGTTCTGAATGGGTGTTCCATAACTTATTTATTGTACCACATCCGGCCCCATACGGTAAATAAAACTGCGGGCCGCGTCATTTACGGTGAAGCGGCCGCGGCGGCCGGTCTTTACGCAGACGGCTCCGGAGAGGTCTGTGCGCATGTACGGGATGCCCAGCTTTTCTAAGAGCTCAAGGACGCGCGTAGCAGGGTGGCCGTAGCTGTTGCCGCGGCCGCAGCTTATCGCGGCGAAGCGCGGGGAGACCGCCTTGACGAAGCTCTCGGAGCTTGACCCCGCGCTGCCGTGGTGGCCCGCCTTGAGTATGTCGGCCTTCAGGTCAGACTGCAGGGCGGCGCAGCGCAGCAGCGCCGCCTCACCTGCCTCGCCGAGATCGCCTGTAAGAAGTATGCTGAGCCCGCCGCAGTCCGCGCGAAGAACAAGGCAGTCCTCGTTGTCGTCGCCGCTAAGGCCCGCGCGCGAAGGAGAAAGGACGCTGATAAGTGTGCCTCCGGCGGCGACGCTGTCTCCTGCCTCGAGAAATACGAACTCAGACGCGCGGAAAGCGCTCAGGTCTTCGCCCTCCGCGCCCGCGGGAAAGGCAATGACGCCTACAGGGACCTTCTGGCTGAGCTCGGCGAGGCCCTTGCTGTGGTCTAGGTCAAGATGGCTTACGAAGGCCATGTCGATGGCGGAGATACCGTTCTTGAGAAGATATGGATACAGGGTATCTCCGCCGACATCTTTCCTGCGCGAGCCGCCGCCGTCGATCAGGATGTTATAGCCGTCCGTCTGAAGGTGGATGCAGTCGCCCTGCCCCACGTCGACGAAGGTGCAGGTGTAGGCGGGCAGGCCCGGAACGATGAAGTATACGGACATGACGGCGGCGGCGAGCGCGGCGAGCGCTCCCTGCCTGCCGCGTCTGTGTAGCATGTAGCGGGTCTCGGAGAAGAAATAGAAGAACGCGGCGTAGTAGAGCGCGAGCAGGTCCGGGCCCGGGGCGGGGGCCCGCAGGCCCCCGCCCGCGGCTTCGGCGGCCCTCGAGACCAGTATCAGCGCGTCCGCAAGGCCGCCGCAGACGCCCGCTGCTGACGGGTAAGCAATGCGCGTCAGCAGCGTCCGGGCCCACGCGCCGGCCGCGAGCGGCCGGCAGGCAAGCGCGGCGCCGGGCCCCGCATATAAAGCGAAAAAGGCCAGCGCCGCGGGGAGCAGCAACCCGGCCAGCAGCACCGCGGCCGGGTTGAGCAGCACCGCAAGCGGTGAGAACAAGGTGTAATGATAAAGGATGAGCGGCGCCATCCCGAGCTGAAGCATGACGCACGGCAGCAGAACGCTCCCCACTCTGTAAAGGGCTTCGCTGCGCCTCGCGTCCGCTGCCTGCTTCAGCTTCAGCTCAGCCCAGGGCAGCGCCGCTCCTATCGTATACGCGGCCATGAACGACATCTGAAAGCCCGCCTCGTACAGGTGGTACGGGTTCGCCGCCATGAATATCATGGCCGTTAAAGTCGCGGCGCACAGCAGGTCGTAGCGCCGCTTCAGGTGAAAAGCTGCCAGCGACAGGACTATCATCACCGACGCCCTCAGCACCGAAACTGAAAAGTCGGCGAGCGCCGCGTAGACGAACAGCGACGCGCAGATCAGCAGGCTCGACCTCCATCCGCGCCTTCCGCCGAGCAGCCTGAGTACAAGGGCGTACAAAAGACCCGCGTGAAGGCCCGAAACAGCCAGAATATGGGCCGTTCCCGCGTCTTTGAAGGAATTATACGTATCGCTGTCTAAAAAGCCTTTTTCGCCGAATAAGACGCCCGCAGTGAGGGCGAACTCCTTCTCCCCGAGATAGCGCGCCATCAGCCTCATGAAGCCGCTCTTCAGCACTGCGATAAAATGCATGAAGTGATCGTCGACGCCATCCGCGGAGAACCTGTACGCATTCACGGAACATATCGTCCTGATCCCCCTGCCCTTCAGATAAAGCCTGTAGTCGAAATCTCCGGGGTTCCTCACGCCGTCCGGCAGGCTCAGTTCCCCGCTGAACTCCGCGTGCATGCCTGTCAGCGAATAAGCCTCGAAATCGTCCCCGTACTCCTTGCGGAGCCTCACAAGCAGCTTCTCTCCGCCGCACTCAGCCCCTCCTCCCGCGTGAGAAGCCCTGCGGCTCCTCACGGTCAGCTCTACGTAACCGTCCCTCTGCCTGGCCCTGGTCACCGTGCCTGAAACGAAAACGGCCTCTCCCGTCCTCGCTTCGAGCGGGCTCACGTATGCCTCCAGCAGAGCGCATCGCGCGAAGCCGAACGCGAAGGCCGCAGCGGCCAGTATCGCGACGAGCTCCTGCGGCAGCCCCTTCAACCCGCCGGGCATCTTCTTAAGGTCCCTCCCCTTCAGCCTTTTTGCGCAATAAAAGAGCGCCGCTCCTACGAGCAGCGCAAAAACGGCCGCGGCCGCGAGGCTTCCTCCCAGCCGGCGTCCGAGAACAACTCCCGCCGCCATAGCTCCCCCTATCAGCAGGATGGATCGTCTCATGTATTATATTTTACATCATTTACTTATTTTGTCAACCGTCGTTTCCCGGGGCAATCGACCTCTGTCTCCGGAGCAATCAACCGTCGTTTCCCGGGGCACTACTTCCCCGCGGCCTTCTTCAGCAGCGGCAGCAGCACTCCTCCGCAGGCGTTCCCGAGGGTTATCACGAGCAGGCTCACTACTGCCTGTCCGCTCCAGGCTCCGCCCATCCAGAAGTAGAACATGTCCGCGACGCAGTGCTCTGTCCCGCAGAGTATGAAGACCATGACGCCGAGCACGATAGCCATATACTTGCCGACCTCGTGCGGGTTGTTGATGTAGCCTTCCACGCCGATGTAGATGAATATGTTGCAGAGCACTCCCAGGAAGAACAGACTTACGAGGCTGTCCCCCGTCTTGACCGCGCAGAGCGCGGCGGCTTTTTCGCTGAGCGCGGCGGACGCCCTCGTTAGCCAGGCGGCTCCGGCGGCGCATCCCGTACCGATAAGGTTGCCCAGCCAGATCACAGGCAGCCTCAGCGCGTACTTGCCGTCGTTTGCGAACGTGTAGCAGACCTTTCCGGTAAACAGGTCGAACTTCTGCGTGCAGACCACGAAAAGCCCGATGGAGAACAGCAAAGAGCCGATGACTTTGTTATCTACCGACAAAAAGACCATACCGCCGAAGCCTATGCAAAGGCCTGCGAGTATCCCCGAGATAAGTGTCTTGAAAAAGTTCATACTGAAGCACCTCTGAAATAATAAAAAGCGTGCGTTACATTGAGATTATCGCACGCTTTACGTGATTTATCAAGTCGCAGGCGGCTGCTACGCCCCTCCGTTCCTAGTCTTCCGGAAGCTCGATGTGCTCCTCTTTGACCTCCTCGGTCTTCCTGGGCTTCACGAACCTCTGGAACGCGAAGGCCGCGGCGAGCAGGCCAATGCCTATGAGGTCCGTCACAGGCCTCGGGTCCATCATCATCAGGCCGCCGGCCGCGAGCACTAGCCTCACGGGCAGCGGGATCCTGCGGAACACGTAGCCGTTGAGCGCGGCAGCGAGGCCGAACATTCCAAGGAACGATGTGATGATTATCTCTATGACCGATACCGCGTTGGTGTCAATGAACAGCATTGCGGGGTTCATGGCGAAGATATACGGAACTACGAAAGCTCCTATAGCAAGCTTGGTGGCGTTGACTCCGGTCTTCATCGGGTTGGACTTCGCGATGGCCGAGCCCGCGTAGGCGGCGAGCGCAACAGGCGGGGTTATGTCGGCGACGATGCCGAAGTAGAACACGAAGAAATGGGCAGCGAGCCTCGGCAGCCCCATGTGGATCAGTATCGGGGCGCAGGTCGAAGCCATGATGCAGTAGTTGGCCGTCGTGGGAACGCCCATTCCGAGCACTATGCAGCAGAGCATGGTGAGGAAGAGAGCCACGAGTGTCGGGCTTATGAACTGCACGCTGTTGCTCGCGCTCACTATAGCGTTGACCAGGGTCGAGGCAAGACCGGTAGCGGTAAGGCAGCCGGCTATTATGCCCGCCATCGAGCAGGCGACTGAGACCGATATAGCGCCCTTTCCGCCTGCCGCGAGCGCGTCGAGTATCTTCCTGACGCTGATGCGGTTATCCCTGTCGAACAGGTTGACAAGTATGGTCGCGCCTATCGAGACAGTCGCGGCGAACTGCATGGTCCTCGCGCCTGTAGCGACGAGTATGATCAGCAGTATTATCGGAGCCAGCAGATAGATCTTTTTGATGAGATCCTTCATCTTCGGAAGCTCGCTGACGGGTATGCCCCTCAGCCCGAGCTTCTTGGCTTCGAGATGCACTGCGATGAAAATGCCGGTGAAATAGAGCACCGCGGGAAGTATGGCCTTGAGGGCTATCTGTCCGTAGGTGACGCCCTCACCTATGTATTCGACCATGAGGAAGGCTGCGGCTCCCATTATCGGAGGCATTATCTGCCCGCCGGTAGACGCAGCGGCTTCCACGGCTCCCGCGAATTCGGGCTTATAGCCGGTCTTCTTCATCATGGGTATGGTTATGGAACCGGTAGTCACGGTGTTGCCCACCGAAGAGCCGGAGACCATCCCGCAGAGAGCGGAAGAGACTACCGCGACCTTCGCGGGTCCGCCCGAATACCTGCCCACCATGGAATTCGCCATGGAGATGAAGAACGCGGCTATGCCGGTCCTCTCTAGGAAGGCGCCGAAGATTATGAATACGACTATGAACTTTGCGCAGACCTGTATCGGCGTGCCGATGACTCCGCCCGTGCTGTAGAACAACGTATAGATGAGGCTCCTGAGCGGGTATTCGGTGCGCGCGCTGAGGTTTACGATCGAATAGATCACCAGGGCCCCCGCGACGAAAAGTATGGGAACGCCTGTGCTCCTGCGGCAGAGCTCGACGAGGCAGAGTATGGCCACTATGCCCACGGCCGTGAACATCGGGGTCATCTTCGACTCGCTCGAAAGGATCTGGTTCATCGCTATGTAGTCATAGCGCAGCAGATAATAGAAGAACGAGCCCGCGCCGAGCAGCATGACGATGACGTCGTACCACGGCAGATAGTTGGGCTTCACGTTCTTCTTGGATGCGGGGAAAGTGAGGAAGCCGATGATCATTATGCAGCCCATGAAGGCCGTGAGGCGCTTTTCAAGGGCCGCGACCGAGAACAGCGTGGACCACATGCAGTAGAGCGAGAAGGCGACCATGATGCCCTGGACCACCTTGCCCGGAACGCCTGTCCATATGCGCGTGTTCGACTCGCGGTCATATTTGCGCATGATCCTGTCGACGTCTTCGCTGATATTGCCCCCGTCGGAGGCGGGGGCATTTTTAAGATCTCTGTATTCTTCGCTCATGTCCTTACTTGGAAGCTGCGAGGTCGGAAACGGCGGTGGTCGGAGCGCCCGCTACGATGAACGCGGCGTCGATCTTGCCGTCCTTGAGGGATTCGGCGGAATCGCCAAAGCTCTGGTAAACGGGCTTGATGTCCTTGAGGGTCATGCCGTAAGCGCCGAGAACGTCAACTGCATTGAAGTAAACGCCGCTGCCCTGGGCGCCGACGGAGACGGTCTTGCCCTTGAGGTCGGCTACGGTCTGGACCTTGTCGTTAAGAGTTGCGATCTGGACCTGCTCCATATAGAGAGCGCCGAGGACGCTGAAGCTTCCCACAGCCTTGTCGAAGAGATTGGTGCCGCTGTAAGCGTAGCTCATGACGTCGGACTGGCAGAAGACGAGCTGCGCGGTGCCCGCGTCGAGGTCTTCGACGTTGGCCTTGGAGCCGTTGCCGGTGACCGCGGTGATGTTCAGGCCGGTGTTGGCGGAAACGTACTGTGCGAGGACTGTGCCGTAAGCATAGTAGGTGCCGCTCTCGCCGCCGGTCTTGAAGGTCAGGTCGGAAGCGCTGCTGCTTCCGGCTGCCACGGAATCGACGGTGATGCCCTGCTCGGCATAGTACTTGGCCGCGCCTGCGTGGAACGGAACGGAAGTCACGGAAGTGGCGAAACCGAGGTCGAGATCTGCGGCCTTGCCGTGCTCGATGTTTGCCTTGCCGTCGAAGATGGTCTTGGTGATCTCATATACGGTGTCTTCGGAAAGATCGTTGCTCACGAGTATCATCGCCGCGATGGCGACGGTCTGCGCGTCACCGGCGGTGCCGTAGACGTCCTTGCCTATGACGCTCTTTGCGTAATAGGGAGAGCTCGCGATGAGCTGATCGATGTGAGCGTCGTCGATGCTCACGAGATGCAGGCTGCCGGTCTTTGAACCGCAGGCCGCAAGAGTGAAGATCATGGCCAGGGCCAGGATCAGTGCCAATACTTTTTTCATTTTCTATATCCTCCTGTGAAGTTATTATCATTCAGACAAAATGAGATGAATAGAATAATTATACAATAAAAAGCCCCGAAATCAAGTGAAATCGGGGCTTTTCAGCATAATTATCAAAAATTCGGGTCCTCAGACAGATAGTTGTCGTCCCAGACGTTGACGCCGGGGTCGTTCGGGTCGGTGCCGGCCGTTTCGCCGCCTTCCCCGCTGCCCTCTCCCGTGCCGTCGGGCGGGGTCTCGTTTCCTCCGTCAGGCGGGTTATCAACATTGCCATCTGGCGGTGTCGTACCTCCGTCGGGCGGGTTATCAGTCCCTCCGCCTCCTACGGTCTCCGGATCGGTATAGAGGGGGTCAAGGTACATCGGATCTATCGCGCCGCCGGTAACTACGCCCGGGATATCGATCGCGGAACCGCTGACTATCGGGTTGCCGTTCTCGTCAAGTATCGGGTTGCCGTTCTCGTCGAGTATGTACTCTTCGGGCGGCTGTACGTCGTTCGGGTTGTAAGCCGCCTGGTCGCGTCCGAGCGGGCTCACCGGGTATATATCGGGGCTCGGGTTGTGCAGCGGGCAGTAATACTCAGGCAGGTCATATATCGCGTCAGGAATGTTCTCGACCTTCTGGTTCCTGAACTGGTAATCGGCTATCATCCTCTCCCAGGACATTCCGCCGGGCCTTATGGTGAAGACCTTGTTCAGGGTGCTCGGGCAGAACGGAGTCGCGAGGTAGCCTGTCTGCGCGCATACGGTAGCGACTGCGTGCGAATCGTCAGAGCCCGCGGGGACCGTGCCCGCGATGAAGATCTCGCTGAGCGAGCAGTTCATGCCGTTGAAATTGCTCAGGTCTGAGAGAGCCTTGCCCGAATGCCTGTCAACGGTCGCCGTGACGAAGTTGCCCTTGAGCTCGAACTCGCCGCGCTCGTAAAGGGCGCCTACGTCCTCCATGACCTTTGCCCAAAGCGAGCTTGCCGCGCCGGAACCTGTGTTCAGAGAGATATTGACGTCGTTGCCTATCCAGACTGCCGCGGAGACCTGCGGCGTAAGGCCGCAGAACCAGATATCGTATCTGTCGGAGGTGGTACCGGTCTTGCCTGCGGTCGGCTGGCTCTTGATGCGGGCGCCGGAGCCCAGGCCTCTGGTAACGGTAGTGTGGAGTATGTCGAGCATCAGCGAAGCCACCTCGAGATCCATTACCTGGGTCTTTTCGGCGTTCTTCTCGAGCAGTACCTCGCCCTTCTTGTTGGTCACAGTGGTATATGAGCTCGGCTCGGTGTAGATGCCGTCGTTTCCGAAGGTCGCGTATGCAGCGGCCATCTGCAGAGGCGAGATGCCGCGGGTCATGCCGCCGAGGGCGAGAGCCGAGGCGTTGAGATCGTTGACGCTGCCCGAGGTCACGAGAGTCGTGACGCCCATGTTCTGCAGGAACTGCACGCACATGTTCTGGTCGAGCTGCATGTAGAGGTTGACCGCGCAGGCGTTGATGGACTGCTCCACGGCGTTGCGCAGATTGGTCATGCCCTTGTAGCCTGTGTACCAGTTCTTCGGCCACGGGCTGTGCGAAAGGCTTATCGGCGCGTCGTCGATAGGCGTCGCCGCGTTGAAGTTGCCCATGCCGAGGTAGCCCTCTTCAAGCGCGACGGAATATACCGCCAGAGGCTTTATCGAGGATCCCGGCTGGCGCGGCGAAGTCGCGCGGTTGTAGAGCAGCTTGCCTTCTATTCCGCGTCCGCCTATCATGCCGAGTATCTGTCCGGTCTTGAAGTCTTCGATGACCATGGCCGACTGCGGCTGCAGCACCTGCTGGCGCAGGCTGAAATATCTGTTGCTGAGGGTGAGAGTTCCGTCGTCGTTCTTGGTGAAGGCCTCGGGCTTATCCTTGAAGTACTTCGCCTTGATAGTGAGGTCTCCGTTGTCGTCGCGATCCTTGTATTCGGCCGCGATGTTCCAGACTCCGCCCGAGCGGCTGAAGAGCAGCTTCTTGCCCTCATCCGATTCGCCGGTCTCGAACATGTTCTTGAACTCGATGCTGTAATCGACGTTGCCCTGGACGCTGGTCTTATAGAAGTTGAGCCTCTTCCCTCCGAAGAGCTTGAGGTCTCCGTTGCTCTTCCACTCGAACTCGTCTTCGCGCAGGGTGAAGTCGCCCCAGGTCTTTTCGCTCTCCTCGTCGGGCTCCCCGAACAGGGTCGCCATGTTGTAGAGCAGTATATTGCCCTTCTCGTCGAGGATGTTGCCTTCCTTGTCCTTGTCGTAGCTGCCGACAGCGGGGAAGTTGTCGAGGTCCGAGTAAGCGTTCTCCATGATGTCCTGGATGCGCTTGTCGAGGGTGCTGTTGATGATGAGGCCGTTGTTGTAAAGGTAATTGCGAGCCTCGTCCTCGGTCATTCCGAGGTAGGTCTGCATGTCGTCGAGGACCTCAGCCACGACGTAATCCGCGAAGTAGCTCGAAGTGTAGGAGCTCATGATGCTCTCGCCCGGGTTGATGAAGCTGCGGAACTTGGCGTTGACGGCAGCCTTGTACTGGGCGTCGTCTATCTTGCCCTGTTCGTGCATCAGCCTGAGAACGAGCTTGAAGCGGCTCTCGCCGGCGTCGTTGTATACGACGGTCCACTGATCGTCGCTGGCTATGATGTCATACTTTTCGGGATCGTCTATCTCTTCGGTCGCGATGCGCTTGATCGGGGCGTAGTTGTTCGGGCTCTGCGGCAGGCTCGCGAGAATGGCGCTCTCCACCAGGCCGAGGTCCTTTACGTCCTTTGAGAAGTAGGCCTGGGCGGCAGCGGCTACGCCGTTGGAGTTGTAGCCCAGATAGATCGTGTTGAGGTATGCCTCGAGTATCTGCTGCTTCGACAGCGCGTTCTCTATGACGAAGGTATAGTAGATCTCCTGCAGCTTACGCTCAATGGTACGGACGCCTTTTATATCCGCCAGGTAAAGATTCCTCGAGAGCTGCTGGGTTATGGTACTGGTACCGCTTATCTTTACATCCCTGCGAAGCGAGTCGACTATGGCGCCTACTATACGCACGTAGTTGATGCCGTGGTGCTCCCAGAAGGTCTTGTCTTCGATCGCGACGAAAGCGTCCTTGAGCACTTTGGGCATGTCGTTGTATTCGATGTTAGTGCGCAGCGCGTCGCCCGAATAGATGTACTCTATCAGGTTGCCGTCGCTGTCGTTGAGCACGGAGTTTTCGGACAGCAGGTCGTAGATGTTGCCCGGGTTGATCTCCGGAGTATCTTCGACCACGCTCTTTGCGTAGGAGACCGCCATGGCTACGGCTATGCCTCCCACCGTAAGGCCGAGGAGCAGGAACACCAGCAGCAGCTTCCAGAAGCTGATGTAGAGGCGCTTCTTCTTTTTCTTCTTGCCGCCCTCTTCTTCCGTATCCTTTTCTGCCTTTGCCTTCTTTGCTCTCTGCGGCTTTTCAGGCTTGGGAGGCTTTTCGGCGTTCTTCTTCGCCTCTTCCCTGGCTTTGCGCACTTCAGAAGGGGAAGCGCTCTTCGCCGAGCTCTTCCTTGCCCTCTCGTGGGCGCTGCGGGACGCCCTTCCGCCGGACCTTGTCGCCCTGACGGGAGAGACCTCGTAGACGTTCTCCAGAGCAGCGGCTGCCGCGCCGCTCTCCGGTATTATCTCTTCGGAGGCATCCTCGAAGACGGTATCCTCAAGATCGCTCGTGAGCTTACCCATCTCCGCAAGTACCTCCATCTCGTGATCTTTACTTGCTTTGTCGCTCATTATCTTTCCCTTATCCCTTATCCCTTACTGTAACTTATAAATTCCCCTGAACGGTCTATTGACCGAAAATGCTGTCGGCGAAGGCCTCCGGGTCGAACGGCTCAAGGTCGTCCATACCCTCCCCAAGGCCTATGAATTTGACCGGAAGGTCAAGTTCGTCCGCAATGGTAACAACTATACCACCTTTTGCGGTTCCGTCAAGCTTTGTTAATATAATTCCCGAAAGCTGAGCCGCCTGACTGAACTCCTTTGCCTGCGATACCGCGTTCTTTCCGGTGGTGGCGTCGACTATAAGCAGGGTCTCGCGCGCGGCTTCGGGGTATTCCCTGTCGATGACGCGGTTCATCTTGGCGAGCTCGTCCATAAGGTGCTTCTTGTTCTGGAGCCTTCCGGCGGTGTCGCAGATGACTACGTCTATGTTCCTCGCCTTTGCGGCCTGTATGCCGTCAAAGATGACTGCCGAAGGGTCCGCGCCCTCCTGATGCTTGATGATGGGAGCCCCTATGCGCTCCGCCCAGATGGTGAGCTGCTCTGCTGCCGCTGCCCTGAAGGTGTCCGCGGCGACCAGGAGCACGCTCTTGCCCTGCTTCATGAGCATATGGCCGAGCTTTGCGATGGTGGTGGTCTTTCCCGCGCCGTTGACGCCTATCATGAGAATGATCAGCGGAGTCTCATCGCACAGTTTCAGCCTTTCGCCCTTGTCGAGCTTCTCATACACCATGTCGCGTATCTCGTCCTTGACAGCCTGGTGCGTGAGGAGCCTGTGCTCCCTGATGCTGTCGCGGAGATTGTCGGTGATGTCGACTGTGGTCTGGACCCCGAGATCCGAGGAAACGAGTACGTCCTCGAGCTCGTCTATGGTCTCCTCGTCCGGTTCCGGACGCAGGAACAGTATGTCGCCTATCTTCTTGCTGAGTTTGCCGAAGAAGGATTCTTTCTTATCTTTTAAGCTCATATTATCCTTTCAGTTGACGCCTAGTCTATGTCGAATTCGTCGCCGAGCCTCAGCGAGAGCACCTTCGAGACTCCGTGCTCGGGCATCGTTACGCCGTAGAGCACGTCCGCGTATTCCATGGTCGCCTTCTGGTGGGTGATGAGTGCGAACTGGGTCTTGCCGAAGCCCTTGAGGTAGCGCGCCACGGAGTCGATGTTCGCCTCGTCGAGCGCCGCTTCTATCTCGTCAAGTATGCAGAACGGCGTGGGCTTGGAGTTGAGGACCGCGAACATCAGGGCTATCGCCGTAAGGGTCTTCTCGCCGCCGGAGAGCAGGTTGATGTTCTGCAGCTTCTTCCCGGGAGGCTGGGCCTCTATCTCTATGGCGCAGTCGAGCGGGTTGTCGGGGTCTTCGAGCGTGAGCCTCGCGTGCCCGCCCTTGAAGAGCTGGCTGAAGCTCTTTTCGAAGTTGCCGACCACCAGGTCGAAGCTCTCCCTGAAGCCGGTCTTGATGACCTTGTCCATGTCGCTTATGAGGGACTTCAGCTCGTCGGTGGCCTTCATTATGTCGGCTCTCTGGTCGATGAGGAAATCGTAACGCTCTCTGACCGCTTTGTATTCTTCGATAGCGCCGATGTTGACGTCGCCCAGCTCGCGCAGGCGCTCGCGGTATTCGCGCGATTCGCGCAGGGCTCTGGACATCACGAAGTCGTCGGCGGCCATCTCGGCGGCCTGGGCGTATGAGAGCTCGAAATCCTGCCAGAGCTTTTCCTTGAGGCTCTCGGTCTGGGCGTCGAAGCGGGCCAGCCTTATCTCGGCGTCGTGCTTCTTCATCTGGCTCTCGTAGAGGCTGCTCTCAAGAGCGCTGCGCTCGTCTTCGAGCCTGCGCTCCTCATTGGATGAGGCGGAGCGTTCCGCTTCAAGAGAGGCGGTCTCTTCTTCTATAGCTTTCTTTTCGTTCTCGCGCTCGGTGAGTATCTCGTCGGCGGTACCAGCGAATTCGCTGATCTGCTCAAGCCCGAGCTCGGTGCTGGAAAGGGATCTCTTCTTCGCGCCGTATTCTGCTTCGAGTTCCTTTACCCGCTCATCGACGCGGGCTGCCAGCTCTTCGGCGTTCCTGACCTTGAGGGACGCGCTGCTGTCGGCTATCCTGGCGTCGTTTTCTTCTTCTATCGCCGCGTCGAGCTTAGCCCTTATCTCGTCGGCCTTTACGGAGAGATCTTCCGCGGACTTTCTGGACGCGGTCTGCTCGGCCGCGAGGCCGTCCGCTTCCGCGAGCTTTTCCGCGGCGGACTTTCTGGTGTTTTCTATCTCGAGGGAAAGGTCTTCCATCTCCTGCAGGCGCCTGGCTTCTCCGGCTTTAGCGCCCTGCATCATGAGGCTGATCTGCTCGAGCTCTTTTTCACTTACCGCAAGAGCCGCGCTGTTTTCTCTCAGGCTGATCTCGAGCGAAGAACGCTTCGCGTTGAGCCCGTCGATAAGAGCCTTTGCTTTGTCACGGACTTCCGCGGTCTTTTCTATCTCAGTACGGAGCTTGGCGACGTCCCTTTCGAGAGTGGTCTTTTCGGCTTTTCTGGAGAGAAGGTTGACGGTATTGCTCTTTACGCTGCCTCCGGTGATGGCTCCAGCGGCGTTTATGACCTCGCCTTCGAGGGTGACGAAACGCAGATTATTGTCAGCCTTCTTCGACATCGCTATCGCGTTGTCAAGCCTGTCGCAGACTACCACTTTTCCGAGCACGTAATCGACTACCTTGCTGTGGCCGCCCTTGCAGCTGACCTCGCCGGAGGCCAGTCCGAGGAAGCCCCTGCAGTTTTCTACAGAAGCGACCGACGCGGGTTTTTGCACCTTGAGCGAATCGAGAGGCAGGAAGGTGAGCCTGCCCGCCTTGCATTCCTTCAGCATGTCGATGGAACGCTTCGCGGTGGCGTCATCCCTGCAGACGATATCCTGGAGCTTTCCTCCGAGCACAGTCTCTATAGCGAGCTCCCAGCCCGAGGGGACCTCGAGAAGGTCGCCGAGCACTCCTACGATGCCCGGATATTTGAGCTCCATAACGAACTTTACGGCTCCGCCGTAGCCCTCGTAGCTGCTGTCGAGCTCTTCGAGGAGCCTGAGCCTTGCCGACTTTTTGCCCTCGTCGACCTGAAGCTCGGAGATCTTCGAAGCGGCCTTGGCCTCGTCGAGCACGGCCCTGCGGACCTCGGACTCGCAGGAGCTCATCTGATCGGCGAGATCTGCGGCTTCTTTTCTCAGTTTTTCTGCCTGCTCCGAGGCCTGCTTCTCATTGCCCGCGAGCTCTTCGAGGCTGCCCTCTTCGGGAGCCTCTTCGCCGAGCTTTTCGAGCCTCTTTTCGAGAGTCGATACGAGGCCTTCAAGGCCGGCAGCCTCGGCCCGCGCCGAAGCCTCCCTTCCCGAAAGCTCGAACAGGCTGTTTTTCAACTCTTCGGCGCCGTCCTCGGCGTCGGCGAGCTCGGCCGAGAGCGCCTCGCTCACCGCGCGCTTTTCGCGCACGCCGGCCTTCGCCCTCTCCTCTTCCGCCTTCGCCTCTTCGAGGCTCCTTGCCATCTCACCTGCAGAGGCGCGCTCTTTCGCGAGCTTTTCCTCAGCCTGGGCAAGCTCGTCCGTGAGGCGTTCCTTTTCCTTTACCAGCGCCGCGCTGCGCTCCCTGTTGAGCGCGCTGCGGCTGGATATCTCGTGTATCTCTTCGGTCTTGGCGAGCAGCGCGGCGCGAAGCTCGGCCAGCCTTGACTCCGCGCTCTGCAGCTTTTCCCTGCAGGCGCGCAGCGCGGCGTCGTTCTCCGCCTTGCCGCTCTCGCAGCCTTCCACCGCTGCCTGCAGCCCGCCGAGCTCTTCCCTGATAGCCTTCGCCTTGTCGTCGGCTGACTCTATGTTCTTCAGGGTTATATTGATCTCGACGTCCCTGTATTTATCGCGTATCTGCAGGTATTCGGCGGCCTTTTCGCTGTCCTCGCGAAGGCCGTCTATGCGGCTCTCGATCTCGTATACAATGTCGTTCACGCGGGCAAGATTCGCCGAAGTGCTCTCGAGCTTGCGCTCCGCCTCGGCCTTCTTGCTGCGGTATTTCACAATTCCCGCGGCCTCCTCGAATATCTCGCGGCGGCTCTCCATCTTATTGCTCACGATGTCGGCTATGCGGCCCTGGCCTATTATCGAATAGCCCTCGACGCCTATGCCGGTATCCATGATGAGCTCGCGTATGTCGCGCAGCCTGCACGGCACGCGGTTAATCATATATTCGCTCTCGCCCGAACGGTACATGCGCCTGGTGATGCCCACCTCGGCGTAGTCTATGGGCAGGGTGTGCTCAGAGTTGTCTATGACGAGGGTGACCTCCGCCATGCCCTTGGGCTTGCGGCTCTCTGTACCGGCGAAGATGACTTCCTCCATCTTCCCGCCGCGGAGCATCTTGGGGCTCTGCTCTCCGAGCACCCATCTAATGGCGTCGGAAACATTGCTCTTGCCCGAGCCGTTGGGCCCGACTATGCAGGTTATGCCGTCGGAGAACTCCAGCGTCACGGGGTCCGCGAATGATTTGAAACCGTTGAGCTCTATACGTTTAAAATACATCAGTTACCTCTTGATAAGGGCGAGCGCGTCTTCCGCGGCCGCGGCCTCAGCCTCTTTCTTGCTGCGGCCTCTGCCCTTTCCTATCTGTCTGCCGTTCTCTGAAACGGCCGCCTCAAAGAGCTTGTCGTGATCGGGGCCCGATTCCGAGATGATGCGGTATTCTATCGCGGTGCTGCCGCCCCTCTGCAGGAGCTCCTGCAGCTCGGTCTTGGCGTCCTTGATGAACACCCCGCGCGAGGCTTTTTCCAGAGCCGGCGCGAGTATAAGCTTTATCAGGCCGTCCGCCGCCCCGAAGCCTCCGTCAAGATAGACGGCGCCGATCAGCGCCTCCACCGCGTCTGCGATTATCGAGATGCGTTCGCGCCCTCCGCTCAGCTCCTCTCCCCTGCCCAGTAGGAGAAAGCGCTGCAGCCCGAAGGCCTTCCCGCAGCTTCCGAGCGACCTCTCGCACACCAGCGAGGCGCGCATCCTCGTGAGCTCGCCCTCCTGCTTTGAAGGGTATTCCCTGAACAGGTGAAGGCTCACCGAAGCCTCGAGTATCGCGTCCCCGAGGAACTCCAGCCTCTCGTTGCTGAGCGTGGGGTCCCCCGCGGTCTCGTTCGAATACGAGCTGTGCGACATCGCCCTCTTGAGCAGGGCCTTGCTTTCAAACTCGTAGCCTATCTTTTTTTCAAGCTCGACTAAGCTTTCCATTACCAGATATCTTCCTTTACCGTTTCGGGCGGCGTGTCGAGCAGATCGGGGTGCCCGAGCAGGTAGCGCATCCTCTTGAGCGCAGCAGCATAGTAATATCCGTCTATGATGCGGTCATCAACAGACCATGTGAAATCGACGAATTTTTTCACCACCTCGTTGCCTTCCTGATCGTACGACTTTTCGGTGCGCTTGGGCCCGAACGCGCAGAAGGCCGAGAAATTTCCGAAATCGTAAAGATGGTGGAAGATGGGCGGGATGCCCAGGCTCCCCATCGAGGTAAAGCCGGCCGAGCCGTGGAACGGGCTGAGATCGGTCAGGAAGGTCGGGAGCTTGCCGAAATAGTCGAGCAGCTGCAGAGTTCTTATTGCGAACAGCTTGACGAAGCTCGGGATGTAATTGATGATGCGCGCCACGGCGTCAAAATCGTTCTCCTCGCCCTCCGCCAGAAGCTTGTTGTACGCCTCGTTGTACTTGGTGTAGACGTCCGCCGCGGTGTCGCTCGGGCTGAACTTGACCTTGAGCTCGGTCTCCTCGCCGTCGACCGAGAGCTGTTTCTTCACGGTCATTCCCACGAGTATGTCGTAGCGGGCGTATATCTTGTAGCCCGCGATGAAGCGGTTAAGGCCGGGGTATTCCGAAAGGAGCCTCACGTAGGCCGCGATGATGACGTGCATCATGCCGAAATGCTTGAAGCCGTCGCGCCTCTTCTGTCTTATATAACGTTCGATGCTTGAGATCTCGACGTTGTCCTTGAAGAAGTTGGCGGCTCCGACGCGGGTGAACATGAAATACGGTCCGAGGGTCGACATCGGGTACATGCCGCGGATGAGCCTTCCGTCGAGGCGGTCGCCCAGCCTGAGCCTGTACGGATCGCCGCTCCTGTACGGAGGCATCTTCCTGCTTGCCGCGATGATGACGAGCACTGCGAGCGACGAAGCGAGGTTGGCGAAGACCACCAGATAGCGGGCCTTCCAGAGAGCGAAAAGGTCGGCTCTCGAGCCGGCGTCTGCGGCGCAGAACACGAGCGGTGCCAGATACGCGAGGAACGCGGGGATCTGGGTCGACAGCCTTCCGCTGTAAGTTACGTAATAAATGACAGCCTGAACAAGGCAGAGCATTATGCACGCGGTCCTGAGCAGCGGCAGGCGTATGCCCATAGCCGCGATATCGGCCCAGTAAACGACTGCGAGCAGGCAGACGGGGCGTACTGTCACGCAAAATTGCTTCTCGCCTCTGAAGAGCAGCTGCAGGATAAATGCAAGTATTGCCGCAAGCGGAAGAATAATGCGGAAACACACCGACCAGAAGCCGCTGACCTGAGAAGAGCTCAGGAAAGCGATCCGCAGGGCTGCTGAGCAGAGCATCAGCAGGGCGGAGAGCCAGACCAGCACATTAGTGCGGCGGGCATAGTAAGTAGTTATGTTTTCCATAAGAGTTATTATACGATTTTTGGCGCTTTATATCAATGAAAAGAATGATTTTGAAGGTCCCCTGAAAATGAAAAAGACACTGCCGCAAGCAATGTCTTTTTGTTCTGGAGGCGACATCCGGATTCGAACCGGAGATCGAGGTTTTGCAGACCTGCGCCTTACCACTTGGCTATGTCGCCGGAAATTGGCGGGGGTAGAGGGATTTGAACCCCCGAATGACGGAATCAGAATCCGTTGCCTTACCGCTTGGCGATACCCCTGCGATATTTAAGTGGGGTGGGTGGTGGGATTCGAACCCACGCATATAGGAGCCACAATCCTATGTCTTAACCACTTGACGACACCCACCATGCACGTCCCCGAAAATGGTAGCGGCGGGGGGAATCGAACCCTCGACCTTCCGGGTATGAACCGGACGCTCTAGCCAGCTAAGCTACACCGCCACACATATCGATCAGCACGGAACGCGTGCCGCACGAATTATAATACACTCAGGACGGACGTCTGTCAAGCGGAATATTTCACTTTCTTGACGGCTGATAACCGCCCTTCTGGCTCTTTACCTCCTCCACTATGAAGAAGGCCTGTTCGTCCATACTGCGCACCAGATCTTCAAATTCGGAAGTTCTCTGCTTGGGCACGTCGGCCACTATCATGTAGCGACCCGAGGGCTTATACTCCGACGGAATGACCTCGAGCACAGCAATGCCGAAGCCCGCCTCGCGCAGCTTGTGAGGAACGGTCTTGTCGCGCTCCGAGGTTATGACCCGCACCACCACGTTGCCCTTGATGACCAGCGACGCGATACGGCCGCCCAGGAAGGTACCCGTAGCGTAGCCGGCGGCGTACGAAGCCGCGATCAGCAGCGTGTTGCCCTCGACCTTAAGCGCGTCGCGCACTATCATGAACCAGATGAAGACTTCGCAGAAGGCAAAGAGAGACGCGGGAAGAGTCTTTTCCTTGACCGTGAGCACCGTGCGCATGGTGCCCAGGGTCACGTCCAGTATCCTGCAGAAGAATATCTTTAAACAATTGATTATCAAGGCTGATGTCATACTAACTCCGTTGTCAGTTGAACGGCGGGGTCACTGTCGCCGGGTCTACGCCCGCCTTGTAGACCTGGTGGAAGATGTCGAAATCGGAGCTTTCGGCGTAGGACATCTGCCAGCAGGCGGTGCCTCCGAGGCCGAGCTCCCGGGCAGCGGCTATCCTCACTGCGAGCGAGCGCATGTCTTCAAGCCATATCTTCGAGATATAGCTTCCGCTCTGCCACTGGGCGTAATACTGCCCCGCGCTCTCGTCCCATACCGGGACGGCGTTGTTGTCGGCTACCAGCTTTTTCAGCGCGCTCATGCGGTATATGCTATAGCGCACCTTCTTGTTATTGCTGTCGGTAGACCAGAGGGCGGCGTAAAGAGGCACCCCCATTAGCATGCGCTTAGAGTCCCCCACGTAGCTGATAAGGTTCCTGATGCCCTTGAAATAGTTGCTGTAGCCCGATACCGGCCCCGCGTAGGTGCTGCCGGAATAATAGTAATCGTAGGACATCACGACCACATAGTCGCAGGCCTTGCCGAGGGCGGAATAATCGAACTGGGCGTAGCCCGCCTCGCCGGGGATGTCCACGGAAGAATACAGGCCGAGGCGGCCGCAGTAGTACCCGAGCGTGCGCATGAAGTCGGTAAAGCCTTCGCGGTCTCCGCTTACCAGGTCTTCGTAGTCGACGTTGATGCCGTCGACGTCGTAGAGGCAGCTGTAGAACAGGTACTTCGCGATTATGCCTTCAGCCAGCTGCTCGTTGTCGAGCACCGAGCTGGTGTATTTCGTGGAACCCGTGCTGGTGTAAAGATTCGTGACGCAGGCCCAGACCGAATATCCGTGTTCGTGGGCGAGCCTCACGTAACCCTTGTCGCCGTTGTTGACCACCTCGCCGTCCCCGTTGACTGCCTGGTCGAACCAGCGCGGGCTGAGAACGTCTATGCCCATGCCCTTTTCGGGCGCGAGAGGCGTTACGCCGGTGGCTGAAGCGCTCACCCAGGCAAGGTTTATCATGCTTTCGGAGTAGTCGGCCTTCTTTTTCGCGGCGTAGTTGATCGCGGGAAGCTCGGAGCCTTCGGCCTTTGTGCGGAATGCGGTCTTCGCGACGTAAAGGCGGCTCCCGTCGAGGGTCCTCACTTTATAGAAAGAAGCGGTCTCGCCCTCGAAATAGGCGGCGGTGCCTTCGGAAAGACTGACATTGCCGGAAAGGCTCGCTCCCTCGGTGTCTTCGGTGATGACTCCGAGGCCTTCAGCGGTCTTGGACACGATATATACAGTGTCATTCTCAAGGCTGTAGCTCAGGCCGGCCAGCTCAGCCATGACGTTGAGCGAGACCCAGCGGCCGTCCTTGAAGCTCTTGATGGGAACGTAGCAGACGCCCGCGTTCGACTTGATGAACTCCGTAGTCTCGGCGTCCCCGTAGAACGCGTCGAGCTTCGAAACGTCGATGTTGATGCGCGCGTTGTCCTCGTCGATGACGAAGCGGCTGTTGTCGCCCCAGGCTTTGAAAGCGTCGACGGAAATATATACGCTGCCCTTTATCGTATAGGCGATATCGCTCACGTTCTGTCCAGAGACCACGATACGCTTTTCTTCGTAAACGGAGTCGTCGGCGAACGCAAACACCGCGCAGGCCATTACGGCCAGCGCAGCCAGAAGGGCAGCGATAAGTGCTTTTTTAAGTCTCATCATGCGTACTCCTTTGAGATGAGAACATTATATTAAAAACGCGCCCCGCTTACAATAAGGCGCATATTACAGTTTTGTTTCGGTTTTGCGGCATAATGACGGACGCGGCACTTTTTGCTATAATACCCGTATGAGTTTATTTGCCGTTGCGGACACCCACCTGAGCTTCGGCCTGGGCGTGGACAAGCCGATGAGCGTATTCGGCGCGAGCTGGGACAACTATGAAGCCCGCCTCAAAGAGGCGTGGCTCGGTCTCGTGCGCCCCGAAGACACCGTAATAGTCGCCGGCGATATAAGCTGGGGTCTCAAGCTTTCCGAAGCCCTTCCCGACCTGCTCTGGCTGGCTTCCCTGCCGGGAGAAAAGCTCATCCTCAGGGGCAATCACGACCTCTGGTGGTCAAGCATGGCAAAGATGAAGGACATCCACCCCACCCTGCACTTCATACAGAACAGCAGCTGGCTCGGAGACGGCTTCATCGTGCTCGGTTCCCGCGGCTGGCTCTGCCCCGGAGGCAGGGATTTCACCGAAGCCGAAGACAGAAAGATCTACGAGCGCGAGCTGCTCAGGCTCGAACTCTGCAGAAAGGACGCGGACGCAAGGCTTGAAGCGGCAGGCCTTCCCCCGCTTGCCCCGCTGTCTGAACAGGACGGTCCCGGCCGCCCCGTCGTCGTCGGAGCCACGCACTTTCCTCCCACGAACGAAAAAAAGCAGCCCTCCGGATTCACGGATTTCTTCACCTCAGTCGGCGCCTCTCACGTAGTCTACGGCCACCTTCACGGTGAGCCCGCGTTCTACAACGGTCCCTACGGCCTCATAGGCGGAGCCGAATACCGCCTCTGCTCCCTCGACCGCCTCGACTGCGTGCCGGCCAGGATACTCTGATACGCCGCGCATATACCGCAAAAACATGAAAAGACCGGGCCATCCTGACCCGGTCTTGTTTTGTCTTTATAGACTACTCTTCAGCGGGAGCTTCAGCCTCTTCGGCGGGAGCTTCTTCTGCGGGAGCTTCGGCAGCTTCTTCAGCGGGCGCTGCTTCGAGGCAGGCCTTGATGCTGAGGGAGATGCGCTTTCTCTCCTTGTCGATCTCGAGGATCTTTGCCTGGACTTCCTGACCGATGCTGAGCTCGTCGGAGACCTTGTTGACCCTCTTGTGAGCGATCTCGGAGATGTGGACGAGTCCGTCGAGGCCCGGTGCGAGCTCGATGAATGCGCCGTATTCCTTGATCTGAACGACCTTGCCGGTGATCACCTGACCCTCGGTGTACTGCTCGTCAATGACGGACCAGGGCTCGGGGTTGTTCTGCTTAAGACCCAGGGAGATCTTGCCTTTTTCAGCGTTCATGCTGAGGATCTTGACGTTGATGACCTGACCGATGGAGAGGGCTTCTTCAGGATGCCTGAGCTTGCCCCAGCTGATCTCGGAAATGTGGAGAAGTCCGTCGATGCCGCCGATATCTACGAACGCGCCGTAGTCGGTGAATCTCATGACCTTGCCCTCGACGACGTCGCCGACGTTGAGGGTCTCCCAGATCTCGGAGATCTTCTTGTACTTCTCTTCCGCGAGGAAAGCCTTGTGGGAGAAGACTGCCTTGTTTCTCTTCTGATCTACTCTGGTGACCTTTACCGGGAGAGTCTTGCCGATGAACTCGGAAGCGTTCTCGATATAATGGTCTGCCAGCTGGGACATCGGGATGAAGCCGGAAACTTCCTTGTAAGCCGCGATGACGCCGCCCTTGACTTCCTTGACGACCGTAACGTCGATAGCTTCCTTGCTGTCGAAAGCCGCGGTGATCTCGTCCCAGTTTTCGCCTGACTGGAGCCTCTTCTTAGACAGAAGGATGTTTCCGTCGCCATCATCTGTCTTGAGGACCTTTGCCTGGACCTCGTCGCCTTCGCTGAACATGTCGGCGAGCGTCTTGCCCTCCTCCATGACGACTTCTTCCTTCGGCAGCATTCCGTCCTTCTTGCAGCCGAGGTTAACGACAACGTAATCCTTTGCGACCTGAACAACTGTGCCTGTGACTACTTCTCCTCTGCCGGGGAGCTTAAGAGACTTTTCGATCTCGTCCATGTAAGCAGCCATCTCGTTGACTTCGCTGTTTAGATCTTTAGTGAATTCTTCACTCATCTTAGAAATAACCTCCAAAATTATTGATTGCGGTGCTGACGCACTCGCAGATACACCTATTCTATTACAGTTCTGTAAATTCTGCAACGGCAAATCTGCAAAACTTTCAACAAATATTACATTTTTACATACATTTTCGCAAATGCGTGCCAGCTTAACGGAATTCGAGCTTTCGCAGTCGCCTATGATGACCATGGCGTCGCATTCGGAAGCGAGTTTCGCTGCGGCTTCCTGCCTTTCCTTCGTGGCTCCGCAGATGGTGTCGAAGACCTGCGAGTCCGGCCGGACCTCAAGCACGGCCTTGCAGCAGGCGTCGAATACGTCTCTGCGCTCGGTGGTCTGCGATACCACGGTGATGGGAAGACCGGGACGCGAAGATGCAAGGCGGGCTGCCTCCTGAGGGTCTTCGCAGGCAGCTATTGAAAGGGAGCTGCTGCCGAGTATGCCCTTCACCTCAGGATGGCTGGCGCTTCCTATAACGATAAGGCCGCGGCCCTCCGACTCCGCCTGCTTGGCCCTTTCGTGGATCTTTGCGACCAGAGGGCAGCTTAGGTCAATGAGCCTGATGCCGCGTTCCTTTGCTTTTACGTATGTGGAATCGGGCTCGCCGTGAGCCCTGATTATCACGGAAGCGCCATCGGGAGCCTCCTCTATGCTGTCGATGCGCCTGAGGCCTTTTTCCTCAAGCTCCTTATTGACCGTCTTGTTGTGGATGAGGGAACCCAGGCAGTACACAGGGCGTCCATTTGACTCTGCAAGGGCTTTTACCGCGCCCTGCACCGCTCTCTGCACGCCGAAGCAAAAGCCCGCGTGCTCTGCAAGGATGATGTCTTTCATTGGATGAATGGTTGGGGGAAATGTGTAATTGTATTATTATTCGAGAAAAAACCAATGGATCTGAGCCATTGGTCTTTCTGGTAAAGGAATATGCTATTCGGCCGCGGTACCTTCGGTCCTCTGCCTTCTCTGAGCCTTTCTCGCGTCTCTGCAAGCCTTGCAGCGCTTGGGCTCGTTTTCAAATCCTTTTTCCTTGTAGAACTCCTGCTCGCCTACGGTGAACACGAATTCCTTGCCGCAATCCTGGCAAACTAATACTTTGTCTTCCATCTACAATCTCCTATTCAGAATTGCCGGGGCACGCCCCGAAGCTGATAGTAAGAATATATTCCTTTTTTTGGCGATTGTAAAACACTTTTTTGAAATTTTTTCATTTTCTAATTTCAAGTTCCCAGGCGCTCAGCATACGGAGAAGTTCATTAATGCCTACAAGCCTTTCCGCATTCATGCCGGCCAGCTTTTTCAACACTAAGTCCGCATTTGTATAGGGAAACGAAATGTATATTTCCTCACATAGCGAACATATTTTTTCACACAGATTAGGTTTACATAATTCAACCAAAAATTTCACTTTTCCGTCCGCTCCGAAGTAGATATCTTCGAGCGACATGGACACGTATTCAGGCTTGATCAGATAGTCTTCAAGCAGCGCGGAACCTTCCGCTACTTTGCGCAGCATGGAAAGAAGCCGCGGGAAATTACCCGACTGAGGCCGGGAAAGCAGTGTTTTCAAGCCTGTCAGGCCGTCGGTATCATAGCGGAGGACCCTTCCTTCAGACGTTTCGTAGCTGTCCGCCTTCAGTATCACGGGACAGATGCCCAGCCTTGCGATCTCGCTAACATAGGCGGGGATCTCCCCTTTCCTCAGCAAATGTTCAATATGCATAATTATTACACCTTCAACCTTTTACTGTAAACCGCTTCCGTGACCGGGCTCAAAGGTATGGAGCCCGCCGACGCAGAGCTTGCATGCCCCGAAGCCTCTTTCCTCCGCTTCGGATATTGAGACCGCCTCGTAATTCGCGGGGTACTGCTTAATGAGCGAGCATCCCGGAATGTGATACTTCTCCCCGTATTTCGGGAAGATGTAAACTATGGTCTGATCTCCGAGCGCGTCCGCTTCCGCGCCTATCCACGGCCTGTAGCACAGGCGGATGACCGCTTTTCCCGCCGGGAAGACTATGTTCACGTCGCCATCTGACTGTTCGACGGCAAGCGCGGCCTGGGCAACCGCCGTGAGCTGCTCATACCTCGCCTCTTCCTTACCGGCCTGCACGAACAGCCCAAGCAGCGAAACGATACTGAGCAGGAACACGGGTATGCACACCGCCGCGTCGACGAAGAGCGAGCCCTTTTTATTTGTAAACATGCCTCTGCGTCACCGTCCGTTTCCTGGTCTGAAAGCCCGGCGCATAGCACCGCTTCTCAAATACTGCCTCGAGCTCGAAGCCGAAGCACATATCGTGCATATCGAGCCCCTTGACGTTCTGCTGCATAACGTCCATGAGCCTTGCGAGCTTCTTATCCTCAGGGACCGCGAGCAGCAGGAGCCGCAGGTAGTCGTCGTAGCTCCCAAATGACGGAATAGACTCTATCACGGGAACGACCTCGCCCGATATGATCTTCGTCACGTCGCCGTTCGAATCTATCGCGGCGTTTATCGCCAGCAGAGCCGCGAAGGCCAGAGGGTATGGTATGGCTGTAAACGCCGCGGCAGCGGCTTCTATCTCGCGCCTGCGCACGGGGTCCTTCAGTATCTTTGCCGTATTCAGCGGCATTCGCGTCCAGAACAAAGAGCTTCGGACGCAGGCCTGATTGGCGGAGTCGTTCCTGTAGCCGTACATTATGAACTCGGTTTCAAGCTGCAGAGCTCCTCCGCTGGAGGTCTTCGTGATGCGCCCGCAGCGGTCGAGTATGTATTCGTCCACGGCAAGAGCCTCGGCAGACCAGTCGCGACTTCCGCTGCTGAGGAGCAGCATCGGGCTTCCTCCCGCGCGCACAGCTCTGTCGTAGTCGCTCAGCAGCTTTCTGGCCTGCCTTCGTCCGGGCTCCTTGGGATCCTCTTTCTTTTCCCGGGGACCTTCCTCGCCCTCTTCTTCAGAGCTTTCCTCGAGGTATTCCGGGTCGGGAGGCTCGGTCGCTATGCTCTGCAGCTGCCCCGCGAACGAAGTATCGGACGCAGAAGAGGCTGCGACAGCGCCGGAAAAGATGCTCCCCTGATCAAGCGCCGCGCCTGCCGCGCAGAGAGTCCCGAGCTGTACGACCTGTTCCTTGAAAGGCGCGAGCTGGGTGCCTTCAAGCCCGACAGAGCTTGCAGTCACCCTCCCGCTGCGCATACGCGTCACCAGAAGCCCCTCGCCTTTTATCGAGGCGTCGATATAGTGCTTTGCGTAAGCCGCCAGCTTTTCGTCGTCGGCCTCGAGCGCGAAGACACCGTATCTTTCATACAGCGCGGTGTCGTAATACGAGAGCACTGACCGTCCCGCGAGGGCAGTCACCTCTTCGCTTATGCTCGCAGCCGCATATCCGGTAGCGGCCTCGAGCACGCAGAACACCAGAAAGAGCAGGCTCCCCAGCATGATGACTATATAGACAGAGCTGAAGCCCTTTTTCTTTATTCCGCCTTCCATTTCACTCTGAGAACGTCTTCCGTGGTCAGGAGCCTGTTTTCCATAAAGCTCTCCGTCTTTTCAATGTGTTCCGCGCTGGCGTCCATTATACGGTCGTGGAACCCCAGGGTATGCCTGATGATGCCCACGGTGATGAGCACGACGAGAGGGAATATCATCGCGGCCTCGACCGTCGACGAGCCCCTCTTTGAGAGAATCATTTTAAAAATCGCTCCTGAGCAGGTCTCCGAAGACGTTGTTGACGAAGCGCGAGATCTGATCCTTGAAGATCAGTCCGAGGGTGATGGCTATAGCGATAAGTATCGCCACCTGGACGAGCTCCATACCCTTTTTAGTAACGGAGCGCGCCGGCAGGAGCCTTGCAAGGAGCATGTCGAAGTAAGCAAACATATGAACCTCTCTTTCTTTATAAAACACCGCGGCGTCCGCGGCGCAGATCTACATCTGCATCAGCGCGGGAGCCACAGAAATGATGACAAGGCTTATCATAAGCATCATGAGCGGAAGGCTGAGACGCGTGCCGGCCTCGGCAGCCCTCGCTTTTGCGAGGCTGAGCCGGCTGCTCCACAGGTGCTGCCTTTCGCGGTCGAGCTTGCCCGCAAGCTCCGAGCCCCGTCCCGCACTCTCCGCCGCAAGCGAAGCAAAGCGCAGAAGATCGCGGCTCCCGCTTTCCTTCGCAAAGGCGTAGAGCTCCTTTATGAAGGACAGATTGGACTCATCGCAGCGCCTTTGTATGCTCACCAGCCCCGAAAAGAGCGGGTCGGTGCTGCCGCTGTTCATCTCGCAGACCTTTCTGAAGGCCGCGCTCGACACCATTCCCGCGTTCAGCAGCAATATCAGCTGCATCACCAGGTCTGGGAACGCCGCGTCTATCGCCTCGCGCCGCTTCTGCTTCTTTTTCTTTTCATCCGTGAATATCATATCTCTATCCTGACGATCTTAAGCCCGAGAGCCATCGCCGCAGCTATAAGGAGCAGGCAGAAGCTCATGATCAAACGCCCCCGGAGCCCCGAATACATCAGATCAAGGTAATCCGGGGAGCTCATGTTGAGGAAGAAGAGTATGCATACCGGCATGGCCGTAAGCACTGCTATGTCGAGCTTCTTTTCGGCTATCATCGAGGAGACCTCGGCGCGGAACTCAAGTTTGTCGAGCAGCAGAGACGCGGAGCGCATGCATACGTCCTCAAGGTCGCCTCCGCACCGGCTGCATACGCTGCAGGCCGCCGAGAACTGCGCTATCTCGGGAAGCCCGCTGCGCAGCGACAGCTCCTCGAACATCTCCGGCACCTGGGCGTGTGACTCCCTGTAGCGCCTGTCCATATCGGCAGTCTCCGCCGCGATGTCGCTGTCCGGCCCGTAGGCGGCCGAAAGCTCTTCCGCAGCAAGCCCTATAGCCTGGGGCATCTTGAAGCCCGCGGAGACCGAGCCCGAAATGGAATAGAGAAGATCCCTGAAGCCCTCTAGCAGGCGGGATCTGCGCTTTTCAGCCATGTGCGAGCGGTAGAAGCGCTCGCCCGGGACCGCCGCGAGCATCAGCAGCGCAGAAGCGAGCAGGCTGTGGTAGAACAGATAGCCCGTCACTCCGAGTATCAGCGCCGCAGTCGTGTAATATTCAAGCCTCTGCTTCGCCGATGGAACGAAGATAGAGTAATCCTTCCGTTCTGAAGCGCAGCTTTTCGCGCCTTCTGACCGGGTTCCCGCTTCTGACAAGGCCCTTTTCAGGGTCGTACTTAAAGAGCGTATTGAGTCTGATATCCGAATCTGCATTTGTCTCAAGTTCAGCGATCTCCGTAACACGCCGTTTTCCGTCCGCTCCCCTCGCCAGGTGGACGAAGAGTTCTATTGCCTGCCCAATCTGCGCCCTCACTGCCGCAAGGGGCATCCCCGAGCCGCTCAGATAAAGGCTCTCGAGCCTTCTGAGCATGCCCTCGGGCGAGTTTGCGTGCCCCGTCGAAAGGGAGCCGTCGTGCCCCGTGCTCATAGCCGCGACCATGTCTATGACCGCTTCGTCCCTGACCTCGCCGACTATGACGCGGTCAGGCCTCATCCGAAGGCTTGCCTTGATCAGCTCGCGTATGCTCACGGCTCCGCGCCCCTGGGCGTTGGCCTGCTTTGCCTCAAGCCTTACAAGATTCTCGTGGCCGCGTATCTGCAGCTCGGCTGAATCTTCGATGACTATGACCCTTTCCTCAGGAGGTATGAAATCGGACAGAACGTTGAGAAACGTGGTCTTGCCGGAGCTCGTACCTCCGCTTATGAATATGTTGAAGCCGCAGATCACCATTACACGGAGCATCTCGGCGGCTTCTTCGCTGATGCCTCCCTGGGCGATGAGCTCGTCTATGGTCATGCGGTTCCTGGTGAACTTTCTGATGGTCAGTATCGGTCCGCCGAGCGCGATGTTCGAGTTTACCGCGTTTATGCGGCTTCCGTCGGCCAGCCGAGCGTCCACTATCGGGTTCAGGTCGTTCATCTCGCGGCTCACTCCCGCCGCGATGCGCTGTATCACCCGTCCAAGCCTTGCCGGCTCGCCGAAGCTTATATCGGCCCGCACTATGCGGCCGTCCTTTTCTATGAATATGTCGTCTGGCCCATTGACCATTATCTCGGTAACCGACGGATCGGACGCGATATCGTGCAGTATCTCGAGCTCGCAGCGCAGAGCGCAGAACACAGAGCGCACGAGCTTCGACTTTTCGTTTATATCAAGCAGCCGTGACTGCGGTGAGGCGAGGACCCGCTGCCTGCACAGCTCAAGCACTTCGCCGTCGCTGAGCCCCGGCCCCGCCGAGGCCATGGCCTCGCGCACGTGATCCGCTATTTCGTAAGCCGAAGGCCTAGGCAGTCTCGAGTCTTTGAGCAAGCTCCCTCACCTCCGCCCCGAACTGCCCGTGAATGTCCGCCCCTTCCGGGCCGAAACTGTCAGGATCCCACTCGTGGACCAGCTCCGCCGCGCCGGGAACAGCCGAAAGAAGCCTTTCGCAGCAGCCCCGGCGAGTCTCGTCCGGTCCGAAGACCACTGCGCGCTTTTCACTCGCCGCCAGGAGTTCGAAAAGCGCAGGGTGGTCCGGGGGAATATCAAGTATCGTCCTCTCAAAACCGCCCTCCGCGCAAAGAGCCGCAAGAAGAGACAGCTGCTGCTCCGCGCCGGTAAGGCAGAACGGATTGAGGAGCGATGACGTTGTGAAATGATGAAGGCCGTATTCGTCCTTTTGTATGCAGCGTTCTATAGCGCTGCGGTCCGCGGAGCCTGAAAGTATCTGCATGACCAGGCTGTCTGACCGGTATGCGTCCTGCTCCTGAGCGGAGTCATAAAAGGCCTGCCTGCACAGCCTCGAAAGGCTGACATAGAGCGTCCTGAAGCCATACAGCCTTGAATATATGCGCCCGAGGGCTATGGCCGAAGAGCTAAGCCCGCAGCCTCCGCAGCCAGATGTCATCGCGACGAACACGCAGTCCTCCGGCAGCGGCGGCAATGCACCTGCGGCTTTGAAGCCTGACGGCGCGCCCTTCTGTTCAAGTTCAGAGCGCAGCCCTGCAGCGAAGGCCGTGACCGGAAGGAAGGAAAAAGATGCGTCAAGGCGTTCTTCGCCCAAAACGACGTCGCCCTCCCCCGGAACATCATCTGCAGCCGTGTCTTCAGATCTCTGCAGACCGGCAGCCACGACCCCGGCAGGCAGAAGCCCGCTCAGCGCCGCCGCGAGAGCCCTCGCAAGCTCATCATCTTGAATTTTTATAAATACCTTACTCATTTGCCAGAATAATACAGCATATCCAGCAAAAAGTCAAGCCAGAAAATAAAAATATTTCCAGATTTTTCACACAGTCATTTCTGCGTGAAAAACCCGGAAATATCGTTGTTGCCATATTATATCGAAGAAATATCCGCCCGGCCTCTGAAAACGCGTCTATCGGGCGGTTTCAGGCCTTAGAACTGCAGTTTCTCCTCGATGAAGCCCTTGAGCTCTGCTACCGGCATACGGGTCTGCTCCATGGTGTCGCGGTCGCGCACGGTGACGCAGCCGTCCTCGAGAGTGTCGAAGTCGACGGTGATGCAGTACGGGGTGCCGATCTCATCCTGGCGCCTGTAGAGCTTGCCTATGCTTCCGCTCTGGTCGTAGTCTACGCTGAAGTACTTCGCAAGATCCTGATAGATCTTCTGCGCAGGTTCAGCCAGTTTCTTCGACAGCGGCAGCACCGCGGCCTTGAACGGCGCGAGAGCCGGATGGAAGTGCATCACTACCCTGCTGTCTTCCTTGCCGTCCTTGCTGAGGTCTTCCTCTTCGTAAGCGTCGCAGAGGAACGCGAGGGTAACGCGGTCGGCTCCCAGAGAAGGCTCCACGACATACGGTATGTAGCGCTTCTTCGGGTCCACGGGGTCGATGTATTCCATGCTCTGGCCCGAGCAGTTCTGATGCTGGGTCAGGTCGTAATCCGTGCGGTCGGCGATGCCCCAGAGCTCGCCCCAGCCGAAGGGGAACAGATACTCGAAGTCAGTTGTCGCCTTGCTGTAGAAGGAGAGCTCCTCCTGCGAATGGTCGCGCAGGCGCAGCTTGTCCATGTTCATGCCGAGGTCCTCAAGGAACTTGCGGCAGTATTCCTTCCAGTAAGCGAACCATTCGAGGTCGGTGTCGGGCTCGCAGAAGAACTCGAGCTCCATCTGCTCGAACTCCCTGATGCGGAAGATGAAGTTGCCCGGGGTGATCTCGTTTCTGAAGCTCTTGCCGATCTGGCAGATGCCGAACGGGACCTTCTTGCGGGTCGTTCTCTGAACGTTCTTGAAGTTCACGAAGATGCCCTGGGCGGTCTCGGGTCTGAGATAGATCTCGGACTTCGCGTCTTCGGTGACGCCCATGAATGTCTTGAACATCAGGTTGAACTTGCGGATGCCGGTGAAGTTGGCCTTGCCGCACTGGGGGCACGGGACCTTGTGCTCGTTGATCCAGGTCTCCATCTCCTCGTTGCTCCAGCCGTCCACGCTGCCGCCGAGGTCGATGCCGTTCTCGGCAGCAAAGTCTTCGATGAGCTTGTCCGCGCGGAACCTCGCCTTGCACTCCTTGCAGTCCATCAGAGGATCGGAGAAGCCGCCCACGTGGCCGGAGGCCACCCAGGTCTGGGGGTTCATGAGTATAGCGGCGTCAAGTCCCACGTTATAGGGAGACTCCTGGACGAATTTCTTCCACCAGGCCTTCTTGACGTTGTTCTTGAGCTCTACGCCTATGGGGCCGTAATCCCACGCGTTCGCGAGCCCGCCGTAGATCTCCGAGCCCGGATAGAGGAAGCCGCGGTTCTTGCACAGCGCGACTATCGTTTCCATTGAAAATTCCTTAGCCATTATTCCTTGTCCTTATCTCCGAATCTTTCCTTGACTGCGCCGATGATCTCTCCGCCCTTGTCCTTGAGCTCGTCTACGACGACTCCGCCCTTGGAGACCGCGGTGTCGAAGACTCCCTCAGCCTTATCCGAAACGTTTAAGATGCGTCCGTCGTCCATCAGCAGTTCCACCCTGCATCTGGTGCCGAACGCGGTGATGGTGGCTGCGATAGCGGCCCAGGGGAAGAGGACCGTTCCGATGATGCCCACGTTGACAGGCATGTTGAGGATGGTGTTGCCGTCCTTGCTGATGACGATCTTGTTGACATTGCCCTTCTTGACGAGCTTCTTCACGTTCTCGACGACGGAAGCGGCTGCAGCGCCTACCTTGCCCTGCGAAGAGGCGTTGATGTTGTCCTCGATGTAGATGATGGCGTCAACGACGCTCCCCTCGTTCATCTCGAGGGCTTCCTTGGCTTCCTTGTAGCCAACGCCGGTCCTGTCTTTTACGAGTTCGATCTTTTCAAGAGTGATCTCATTGTTTTCCATGATTGACCCCTTTCTATATACTCAGGCCTTCGCTTTTCAGCTTGTCGATCCCGAGGTGATATGAATAATATGAACGCAGTATCTTCTGTATACGGAGCTCAGTCTGTTCGTCAAGAGCGAGGCTCTCGAGGTTTTTCAGCGGGTGGCCGAGCATGTAGCGCAGCACCTGGACGTCTGAACCGCTGATCTCGAAACAGAGCCGGTCGCCTGCCTTCGCGCAGTTTCCGCAGACCAGGCCTCCGGCGGGGACCGAGAACAGTTTCAGACCCTCGCTGCTGCCGCAGCCCACGCAGGCGTCCATCACCGGAGCGCAGCCCGAGAGCGACAGGCATTTGAGCCGGAAGGCTATGAGAAGCGTCCCGAAGGCTTTTTTGCGGGCCGAGAGCAGTTCGAGGAAGTCGAGCAGCAGAGCGAACATCTGCGGAGCAGGCTGTTCCTCTTCGAGGAGCCTGTCCGTGAGCTCGAGAGCGGATGACGCGGCCATATACTTGTCGATGTCCTCGCCTATGCCGTAGAACCCGTTTACAGCCTCGGCGCCGTTGACGCTGAAGCTGTCGCGCCCCTTGAAAAGCTCGTACCTGCCGTAGGTGAAAGGCCTTAAGGCGAGAGCAGACTTGGTGCGGCCTTTTTCGCTGATGGACGTGCCGGCGCTCACCTTTCCGTAGCGCTGCGTAAAGATCACGAGCATCCTGCGGCCGTTAAGGGTCTTGGTCTGTCTTAAAACTATTCCCTCGGTATCCGTATACATAATAGGTATTTTACCATTACCGCGCCCTTTTTTCAAGGAGAGGGGAAGTTTTCGTCTGCATAACGGCCATGATACGACGGTCATTCATTTGGAAACTGAACAGTTTTTTGTGCAAAAGAATAATTGACTGTATCAATACTTTAGAGTACAATATAATTAACTATAAATAAAATGAAGTATAATTTATACACATTCCACTTTTACATATTTTGATCAATTCTGGAGAATAAGATACTTTAATCAAACCGTCACGCTAATTATGGACAGGAGCCTATATAAGGCAGATGTCCTGTAAGACCATTACCCAATGAGGACATTTTCCCGGAAAATGTCTGGAACACTAACATAACAGAAGGCATCACTCGTTGAGAAGGTAGGGCAAAATGAGATTAGAAGAAGAGTACAACATGCTTAATCAGCGGATCCACTTTTCCGATCCGATAACAGCAAGTGCCGAATGCATAGGTATCGTTGATTTTGACGCAAACAGCCACGGGCTGCTGCACAGGTATTCATGTTGGGCATTCACCTTTATTTCAGGCTCTGACGGCATCTTCTACTTTGGGGACAACCGCTATGTAGTCAAAGCAGGGACCGGCATTCTCATACCGCCGTTCGCACCGCATTATCTTGTCAACGAAAACGATGAGCCTTTGAGATCGTTTTATGTGATATTTGACGGCAACTTCTTCCCTCATATGCAGCAGGCAGGCTTCGACGCAGTGCTCGCCGCGAACGAAAAGCTTCAGAGCAGCTTCTACAAGAAGAGCCTGTACGAGACTATGAGCCGCATCGCGACTCAGGTCGACATCTCGGACAGTTCCACACTTAACGAATACAGGCCGCTGATAATGACAAATGTCATCGGTTTCTTTGTCGACTGCTTCTGCTCCGACGCCGCGAGCTACAGGAACGCCTCCGACATGAAGCTCCTCAAGGACGTCAAACAGATGATAATCACAAATATCGACCGCAACGTTACCGTCGAAGAGATGTCCAGGGCACTCCTCCTCTCTCAGCGCCAGTTCGCGGGAAGGTTCACAAAGCTTACCGGTATGAGCTTCAAGGAATACGAGAATATGATCAAGATGGAAGAAGCCAGCCAGATGCTCTACACGACAGACAAGTCCATCTCGCAGATATCGGACGAACTCGGCTTCTGCGACATTCATTACTTCTCAAGAAAGTTCAAGGAATACTACGGATGCGCTCCGACCGCGCTCCGCAAGAAAAAGGTCTAGTCCGCACTGAAAGCTTTAAACGATCATGAATAAAAAAGATCAAGCCCCGTCATCACGGGGCCTTTTTATGTTCAGCTTGCATACCGTTCCGTTTTAGGGTATGATTTATCCGTAAACGGAACGAATATGGAACGATAAAGGAGCGCTATAAAAAACGCAGGAAGGAGACCCCTATGACCAGAGAAGAGATAATGGAACGCAAAAACAAGCTTGGCATCACCTTTGAGCAGCTGGCAGAAAGGTCCGGGGTCCCGCTCGGCACCCTGCAGAAATTCCTGTACGGCTATACCGCGCACACCCGCTACGATACCGTGATGGCCATAAACAGAGCGTTAGATTCGTTCGACCCTGAATTCAACGTGCACGAGGCGCTGCCTGCAGTCAGGTATAACTATAAAAAGCAGGGGCAGTACACTCTTGACGACTACTATGAATTGCCTGACGAGGCCAGGTGTGAGATCATCGACGGGGTGATCTATGATATGGGAGCCCCTACTCCTCTACACCAGAGGATTGCATTTGAAATAGCTGTCACACTTCGCAGTTTCGTCAAACAAAACCGGGGCCACTGCGAAGTTTTTATTCCGCCGATCGACGTTATTCTCGGCAACGACAGCCGCACCGTAGTACAGCCCGATGTCATCGTTGTCTGCAGGCCCGAGATAATCAGCGAAAAGCGCATCGAAGACGCTCCTGATCTCGCGGTCGAAGTGCTGTCGCCGAGCACCGCCGCGAAAGACAGAAAGACGAAGGTCTTCAAATACGGCCAGACCGGCGTCCGGGAGTGCTGGCTCGTGGACCCCGAAAAAAAGACCGTCCTTGTCTATTTCTTTGACGACCCGGATCTCATCCCGAAGATCTATTCCTTCGGGGACGAGATCCCTGTATCGATCTGGAACGGGGAATGCAAAGTCGATCTCAAAGAGTTCAAATAAAATACAGGGGCCCCGACGGGCCCCTGTTTCGTATCAGTTTTCTTTATTTTCTTCAAATATCTTCAGTTTATTCAGATACTTTTCTGACATCTCCGCGTCGCCGCGGGCGGCGTAAAGCTCCGACAGAGCCTCCGCGCTCTCGTAATGCGACGGCGAAAGCGCAAGCACGCGGCGGAAGCCTTCGATCGCCTCGTCGTCCGCCCCTATTCCGCGGTAAGCCTGGGCGAGGTAGAAGTGCAGCGGCCACCACTGGTCGTAATCGCCGCCAACGTAAGGCTCCAGCACCTTCAGGCCTTCCCCGAAACGGCCGGCTATCACGTGGTTGATGCCCGCTTCGATCTTTACGGGTTCCTTAAGGCTCTCTATGCGCTCTTCTATCTCCTTGACGATCTCGGGATCCTTTGAGCGGTCTGCGCGCTCCACGAAGTCCTGCCATACGAGGCTTGCCTTTGTATACTGGCCCGAATTCAAGTAAGCGTAACCGAGGTAATAGTAGCTTGGCGCGAAGTCCTGATACAGTATCATGCACCACTCGAAGTACTCGGTAGCCTCGGCCTTGAGTATCGCGACGAGCTCCTGGTCGTCGTCGCCTTCGAGGCTCAGATACCACTCGCGGCAGCAGCAGGCGTAGCCGAAGATCGCGTCGCGGTCTTTGGAGTCGAGCAGCAGCGCCGCGCGGTAATAGACGCACGCCGTATGGTACTTCTCGTTGATCAGGTTCGTGCCGCCGGTGCCGCTCATGACTCCTACGAGCTTCTCGTTGAAGCACTTGGCCATGAACTTGATGTATGACGGAACGTACTTGAAATGAGTGTCAGCGCCCATCACGAGCGCCATATTGTCGGCCAGCTTCGTGACGTCGACGCCGTTCGTGAGATCCTCAGCCTTGAGAGGCACCGGGACCCCTTTCATGAACTCCAGCCCGTGCTGCTCAAGGAAATCCTCAGCAAGCTCGTCGAAAAGAATGCCCTTTATCTCGCCTGTGAGATAAGGCTTCAGCTTATCGTCTTTTTCTGTCAGATTCGGTGCAACTTTCATTTTTTCTTAGTTATCCATTATTCATGAAAAGCGGAGGATGATCCTCAGAGGAACGCCTGGGAACCCGGTTCTTAGCGATTGGCGAGCCGGAGGCGAAGACAGAGCTTAGAACCGCTGGGAGGGCCCCGGAACGAGGCGCGAGCCGGTTCCGAAGAGGATCATCCGCAGCTTTTCCGCTATAACGCTCTGAAGAATTCAGGCTTGTAGCTGCTGTGTTTTCGGGCCTCGCGTATCTGCGCCAGCATGAGCTCCTTGTCCGCCGGCAGGTCGCCGCGCAGCGAAAGGTAGTTCGAGGCGTGGTTGCTGCGGAACACGCAGGGCTTTTTCAGGTCGACGTTCGTGAGGAAGAGCTCGGTCTCGTCCATGACCTGGGCGGGTGTGAGATACTTGAAGCGCCCTTCCTGTATGTCCTTGTACAGCGGCGCTACAGGCTCCACCATCAGCGTCAGCAGGCTCGCGTAATATGGCTGCATCGCGTTGAGCATGCTCGCGCTGTCCTCAGCGTGCTCGCGCCAGAGCTCCTGGCCGCCGAGGCCGCTGATAAAGGTCACAGAGGCCCTTATGCCCGCGTCTTCGATCGCGCGGACCCCATCGATGAGCTGCTCGCGGGTCCCGCTCTTCTTAACGCGGCGCAGCACCTCGGGATTGCCCGATTCCGCGCCTATGTAGATGATGCCCACGCCCGCGCCGCGCAGCTCCTCGAGCTCCGCGGGGGTCTTGCGCAAGGCGTCGAGAGCCGAGCCGTATACCGCGACCCTCTCGCATTCGGGGAACAGCCTGCGTATCGCCTCGAGCACGGGCAGCAGCTTGCTGTTGGCAAGGCAGAGCGCGTCGCCGTCTGCTAGGAATATGCGCCCAACTCTGCTGTAATACGTGCGCATCTCTTCGAGATCTTTGATGACGTCTTCGGGCTGCCTGATGTGGAAGCGCTTATCCTTGTACATCGAGCAGAAGGTGCACTTGTTGTGCGAGCAGCCGACCGTCACCTGTATTATGAGGCTGTACGCCTCGCTGGGAGGCCTGTAGATATCGCCTTCGTATACCATTACATCTTCTCCGGTGCCTTGATGCCCAGCAGTCCAAGCCCGTTGGCTATGACCTGCTTGGCCGCGAGAGTGAGCTTCAGCTTGGCGTTCATCTCAGCCGCGCTCCCGCTCAGGATATGTTCGTCGTGATAGAACTTGTTGAAAGCCTGGGCCACGTCGACTATGTGGCGCGTCACGACGCTGGGTTCGTTCTTTTCAGCCGCGTCTTCGACAGCCTCGGGGAACCTGTACAGCAGCTTTATCAGCTCGTAGGCCGCGTCTCCGCTGACCGCGCTGAGGTCCGCTTCGCCGCCAATATCTCCCGCCTTGCGCAGCACGCTTGCCGCGCGGGCATGGGTGTACTGAACGTAGGGGCCTGTCTCGCCGTCGAAGTTGAGCACGTCGTCCCACTTGAAAGTGTAATCCTTTATGCGCCCGTTCGAGAGCTCGTTGAACAGCACGGCGCCTACTCCGACCACCTTCGCGGTCTCGTCCGCGTCGTCGGTGTTCACGCCCTTTTCGATGATGATCTCGCGTGTCTTGTCTATGGCCTGGTTGAGCACGTCCTCAAGGAAGACCACCCTGCCCTCGCGGGTGCTGAGGGTGCCTTCTTCGGTGCTGACCATGCCGAAGGGCACGTGCACGCAGCTGTCCTTCGCCCAGTCGTAGCCCATGAGCTCGACGACCTTGAAGAGCTGCTTGAAGTGCAGATCCTGCTGCGAAGCAACAACGTACAGGCACTTGTAGAAGTCGTAGGTGCGCTTTCTGTAGAGCAGGGCCGCGATGTCGCGGGTGATGTACAGCGAAGTGCCGTCGCTCTTGCGTATGACCGCCGGGGTGAGCCCGTAGGGCTCGAGATCGACTATCTCGGCTCCCTCAGACTTGACCAGCAGGCCTTTCTCCTTCAGTTCGTCGATGACCGCGGGCATCTTGTCGGTATAGAAGCTCTCTCCGTTGTAGGAGTCGAAATCTATGCCCATCATGTCGTAGACACGCTTGAATTCCTTGAGGCTCTCGCTGCGGAACCACTGCCAGAGCTCGGTCTCGGCCGCTCCGCCGTGCTCGAGCTCGTAGAAGGCCTTGCGGGCCTCGTCTTCAAGGCCGGGGTCCTTTTCGGCTTCCTCGTGGAACCTCACGTAATACGAGAGCAGAGACTTTATCGGCTCTCGCTCCACGTCCTCCTTTTTGCCCCACCTGCGGTAGGCGACTATCATCTTGCCGAACTGCGTGCCGTAATCGCCGAGATGGTTGATGCGCACGACGTTGTAGCCCAGGAAGTCATAGATCTTGTAGAGCGAGTTGCCTATGACCGTGGTGCGGATATGGCCTATGTGGAAAGGCTTCGCGATGTTCGGGGAGCTGTACTCCACGATGACCGTGCGGCCGGCTCCGAGGGTGCCGCGGCCGTAATCCTTCTTTTCGGCGCAGACCGCGTCGAGCGTCATGCCCGCAAGGAAGGAGCGGTCTATGAACATGTTGAGGTACGCGTTCACGGGCTGCACCTTCGCGAAGAGCGAGCCTCCTTCTATCTTGCCGGCAAGCTCGGCCGCTATCACGGGCGGAGCCTTGCGCAGCAGCTTGGCCAGCCTGAAGCACGGGAAGGCATAGTCTCCCATGGAACTGTCGGTCGGGATCTCGATCAGGTCGAAGATCTCCTCAGCCGTAAGCCCCTCGATGTGAGCCGCGAGTAATTCTGCTATCTCTTTTTTGATATTCTTCATGCTTCCTCCGTGTCAGCGTTTTATAGTCACTATCGTCACTCCGTCGCCGCCTTCGCCGGGTCCGCCCTTGCGGAAGGATTCGACGTGCTTGTGGCGTTTGAGCATCTTCTGTATGCCCTCTCTGAGTATACCGGCGCCGCGGCCGTGTATCACCGAGACCTCGCCCAGCCCTCCGAGGAAGGCGTCGTCGAGGTACTTGTCGACCTCCATCAGGGCGTCGTCGAGGTTCTTTCCGACGACGTTGACCGACATTGGCACCGTCTTGGTGAATGTCGCCCTGATGCGCGAATTCTTTATCTTTTCGCGTTCTTTGTCGGTCACGTTCTCCTTGACCAGGGTCACGCCCGAGATGTTGACGTCGAGCTTTATGATGCCCGCCTGGACCCTGAAATTGCCCTTCTCGTCAGGAGCCGTGAGCACCGTGGCTTTCTGGCCCGCGGATAGGACGTTGACCCGTATACCGGGCTTGATGTCTTTTATCTGAGGCTGCTCGCGGTTCTCCTCTACTACGGGCTTTGCCACGTAGTCCTTGCGCTTTTCCGCGAGCCTGCGCCTTGCCTCTTCGACGCTGCGGTTGAACTCGCCGGAGGCCTGCGCCTCGTCGATGTTCTTGCGCAGCAGGTCTATCTCTGCCCTCGCCTCGTCGAGAAGCTCCTTGGCCTCGTCGCGGGCGTCCTGCATTATCTTTTCGCGGCGCTCCTCAAGGCGAGCCTCGAGGCTGTCCATGCGCTCTTTTTGCTTCTGCATGGCCGCCCTGAGCTCCTCCGCCTCGGCAAGGTCGTCCTCGGCCTTCTTGCGGTCCGCCTCGATATTGGTGAGCACGTCCTCGAAGGCGATGTCGCCGCGCTCCAGAAAATCGCGCGCGTGGTCTATGATGCGGCCGTCGAGGCCGAGCTTTTGTGATATCTCAAAGGCGTTCGATTTTCCGGGAACGCCTATCGTGAGCCTGTAGGTCGGGGAAAGGGTCTCTACGTCGAACTCCATCGAAGCGTTCTGCACGCCTTCGGTCGAGATGGCGTATTTCTTGAGCTCTGTGTAGTGGGTGGTGGCAAGAGTCTGAGCTCCGCGCCCGCGCAGATGGTCGAGCACCGAGATCGCAAGAGCCGCGCCCTCGGTCGGGTCCGTCCCCGCGCCGAGCTCGTCGAGAAGCACCAGGCAGCCGCTTTTAGCGCCGTTAACGATGCCTACGATATTGGTCATATGCGAGCTGAAGGTCGAAAGGCTCTGCTCTATGCTTTGTTCGTCGCCTATGTCGGCATATATCTCTTTGAAAACCGAGAGCCTTGTCCCGTCCGAAGCCGGAACGAAGAGCCCGGCCTGGGCCATCAGGCACAGCAGGCCTACGGTCTTGAGAGTGACAGTTTTGCCGCCCGTGTTCGGTCCCGTTATCACGAGGGTCTGGTAGTCTTCGCCGAGAGCGATGTTGATCGGGACTACCTTCTTTTTATCAATCAGCGGATGCCTGCCCTTTTTGATGTCGATAACGCCGTCGGCGTTCATCACGGGCTTTGCGGCGTTCATATCCGCGGCGAGCCGCGCTTTTGCGAAGATGATGTCGAGCTTGAAGAGTATCTCCTGATTGCCCTTTATCGCAAGCTCCTCGAGGCCCACGCGGCCCGAAAGCTCGTCGATTATGCGCTGCACCTCTTTTTTTTCGGCCAGCTCGAGCTCCGTGAGCTCGTTGTTCATGTTGACTATTGCCTGAGGCTCTATGAACAGAGTCTGGCCCGAAGCCGACTGGTCGTGCACTATGCCTCCGACCCTGGCCTTGTGCTCAGCCTTGACCGGTATGCAGTAGCGCCCCTGGCGCTGGGTGACTATAGCGTCCTGAAGGAAAGACCGGTTCTCGGCCGAACCCACTATCTGCTGTATCTTAACCCTTATCTCCTCGTTCTTGCGCAGTATCGCGCGCCTCAGGCGCCTGAGCTCGGGCGAGGCGCTGTCGGCCATCTCGTCCTCTGAAAGTATGCAGCGGACTATCTCGTCTTCAAGGTCCTTTTTAACGGAAATCGCCGAAGCGAGCCCGTCGATGTAGGGCAGCTCCGGCAGATCGCCTGACAGATATTGCTTTGTGCGGGAAGCCGCCGCGAGGTTATAAGCGACCTCGAGCAGCTGCTTCATGGTAAGGCTCCCCTCTTTTGCCGCAAGGTGAGCCAGCCCGGAGACGTCATAGAAGTTTCCGAGCGGGGGCGTGCCCTTCTTAAGGAGCACCGTCATCGCCTCGTCGGTCTGCGAAAGCGCGTTCGCGACCTTGAGAGGGTCAGACGAGGGAACGAGCTTGGTGAGCGCTTCCCTCGTCATCCTTGACTGGGCCTCAAGGCAGAGCCTGCTTATTATTTTGTCGTATTCAAGCACACGCAGTGCCCTGGGATCCATTTCGATTATTTACCTTCCAAGCTGTCTCTTGAGCGAATCGAGCTCGTTCTTGAGATGGATGTTGTCCATCTGGATGTCGAAGAAGCTGCTCTCGGTGTCGCGGCACTTTGCCTCGAGCTCGGCTATGCGCTTCTGGGCCTCCTGCGGGGCCGCGTCAGCCTCCTGCAGCTTGGCGGTGAGCTCCGCAACCCTGCCGCGCAGCACTTCGTTGTACTTCTTTGCCTCGCTGAGCTCGTTGTAGACCTCGGCGAACTGCTTGTCCTTTTCGTCGGAACCGGCGCGCAGGTCGTCGCGTTCGGAAACGGCTGCGGACATCTCCTGCTTATACTGGGCGAAGCTCTGCTTCACGTCTTCCCAGAGCGCCTCGTAGCGCAGGGCGTCCTGCTTGAGCTTCTCGTTCTCCTGGGCCATATCGTCGTGATCCTTCATGTTGTTGAAGTAATCGTCGGCCAGATTGACCATGGCAAGAACGGCGACTCCGGAGGTCGAGATCTGGGTACCGTCGCCTATCTCGTGCATGCGGCCGTCGACGAAGTCGGCAAGCTTCATGATGTACTCCCGGGGCATCTCGGCGGAAATATTGTACTCCTGGCCGTAGATCTTTACGGCGACCGTGTTCCTTTCGCTCATGATTTCTTCCTTTCCTTAGATCTCTCTCAGAGAGGCGCTGAAGCCCTTCGCAAGAGCGGCCAGCACCCTCGTGTTTATCTCATTGACCTCGCCCTCCTTGAGGGTGCGGTCTTTAGCCCTGTAGGTAAGTGAAAGAGCAACGCTCTTGAAGCCCGGGGGAACCGGAGCTCCTCTGTATACGTCGAAGAGATGAACGTCCTCGAGCAGCTCGCCCGCGGTCTGCCTTACGCAGTTCTGCAGGTCTCCGACCTTGACCTCTTCGGCCACGACCATGGCGAAGTCTCTGACCATAGCCGGGTACTTGGGAAGAGGAGCGTACTTGATGTCGCTGCAGGCGTGGGCGCAGAGCAGGTCGAAATCGATCTCCGCGGCGTAGACCTCGGTGTCGATGCCGTAGCCCTCCGCGACGTCGGGATATACCTGTCCGAGCACAGCGATCTTCTCGCCTCCGGCGAGCAGCTTTGCGCAGCGTCCCGGATGGAAGCTCGGGTCTGAGGTCTCGGTGACGAACTCGGCGTCCTTTACTCCGAAGTCTCTGAGCAGCTCTTCGACGGCGCCCTTGAGGGTGTAGAAGTTCTCGCCCTTGCCGTAGCAAGCGACGCAGAGAGCCTCGCGCTCCTCGGGCAGGCCGTCGCCGCCCTTTCCGTTGTTGTAGAAGGTATTGCCCAGCTCGAAGAACCTTACGGCGTCGATGCTGCGAGAATAGTTGGTGTTGAGCACCGTGAGCATGTTGGGAAGCAGCATGGTGCGCATCACGGATGTGTCTTCACCGAGCGGGTTGATCAGCTTGATCTGCTGGCGGCGCGGGGAATCGTCAGGTACGAGTACCTTATCGAGAGCCTTGGGGCTAACGAAGCTGTAGGTCTGTATCTCGCTGAAGCCTATGCCGAGCAGCACCTGCTTGGCAAGGTTGCGCTTTATCTGCTTTTCGGTGAGCTTGGCCTCGAGGTTCATCTTGGGGATGGTGACCGGGAGCCTGTCGTAGCCGTACATCCTGGCGAGCTCTTCGACGTAGTCCTCCTCGATGGCGAGGTCCTGGCGCACGGTGGGAGCCGTGACCGTGATGATGTTGCCGTTTACCGCCGTCTTGATCTCGAGCGGAGCGAGGAGCCTGCACATCTCTTCGGTGCTCATATCGATGCCCATGAGCATGCGCATGCGCGAAGCCCTGATATCGATGGTCTTGGGCTCTTCGACTACAGGATATACGTCGACGTCGCCCGTGAGCACAGTGCCGGCGCCGAGCAGCTCTACCAGGTAGCAGAACCTGTCGCAGGCGTCCTTGGCGAGGTTGGGGTCTATGCCCTTCTCGAACCTGGACGAAGCCTCGGTGCGAAGGCCGAGCTTCTTCGAAGACCTTCTGATGCTGTCGCCGTTGAAAGTGGCGGACTCTACGAGAACCATCTTAGTCTCGTCGGTGATCTCGGAATCAAGGCCGCCCATGATGCCGGCGACCGCTGAGGGCCCTTCGGCGTCGTTAATTGTGAGCACGGTACCGTCAAGCTCCCATTCCTGGCCGTTGAGGGTCTGGAATTTGGTGCCCGCGGGGGCGGTGTCTACGATGATCTTGCCGCCGCGCACGGTCTTGATGTCGAACGCGTGCATCGGCTGGCCGTACTCGAGCATGACGAAGTTGGTGAGGTCGACGATGTTGTTGATGGGCCTCTGGCCTGCCATCATCAGCCTCTTCTGGAGCCACCAGGGGCTCTGCTCGATCTTGATGTCCTTGATGACCCTGCAGCAGTAGCGCTTGCAGAGGTCCGGACGCTTTATCTCCACGGAGATGTAGTTCTTGCTCTCGTCCGGGTCCACCCTGGTGCAGCGGGTCTCGGGGTACTTGAGCGGGGTGCCGAACACCGCGGAAGCCTCGCGGGCCATGCCTATCATGGAGAGGCAGTCGGGCCTGTTCGGGGTGATCTCGAAGTCTACGACCGCGCTGTCGATGTCGAGGGCCTTCACGAGGTCTTCGCCGACGGGAAGGCTGTCGTCGAGGATCCATATGCCGTCCTTGCTGAAATAAGGAGCGACCTTGTCGTCGAAGCCGAGCTCGGTGCAGCCGCAGAGCATGCCTTCGGACTTTACGCCGCGCAGCTCGCCCGCATTGATGATCTCGCCTTCGGGGTTCTTCGCCTTGCCGTGCAGGGGTCCCGGGATGTGGGCCCCGTCGAGGCATACGGGAACGACGGCTCCTACGAAGAGGTTAGCCGCGCCGCAGACTATCTGGATGGGAGCTTCCCTGCCCACGTCGACCTTGCAGACGACGAGCTTGTCGGCGTTGGGATGCTGCTCTATCGAGAGCACCCTGCCGGTGACTACGCCGCTGATGCCCTGGCCGGTATATTCTACGCATTCGAGGTTGGAGCCCGACATGACCATGCGGTCAACGAACTCGTCGACGCCTGTTACGACGTCAGTATAATCTGTGATCCATTTAATAGGTACTAACATCTCAGGCCTCCTATCTGAACTGCTTTATGAAACGGATATCGTTCTCGTAGAGGAGCCTGATATCGTCCAATTCATACTTGAGCATGGCTATACGCTCCACGCCCATGCCGAAGGCAAAGCCTGTGTACTTTTCGGTGTCGATGTTGCCGACCTTGAGGACGCTCGGGTGGACCATGCCGCAGCCGAGTATCTCTATCCAGCCGGAACCCTTGCATACGTTGCAGCCCTTGCCGCCGCACTTGAAGCAGCTCACGTCCATCTCGGCCGAAGGCTCGGTGAACGGGAAGTGGTGCGGACGGAACTTGGTGCGTATCTCGGAGCCGAACATCTGCTTGGCGAAGCTGTCGAGGCAGCCCTTGAGGTCAGCCATGGTGAGGCCCTCGTCGACTACCAGGCCTTCGACCTGATGGAACATCGGAGAATGGGTGGCGTCCGGGGTGTCGCAGCGGAAGCATCTGCCGGGAGCGAATACCGCGAGAGGAGGCTTTACGGTCTCAAGAGTGCGGACCTGCACGCAGGAGGTCTGGGTGCGGAGCAGCACGTTGTCATTGATATAGAAGGTGTCGGTGAGGTCTCTTGCCGGGTGGTTGGGACCCGCGTTGAGAGCGTCAAAATTGTTGAAGACGGTCTCGACCTCGGGGCCTTCGGCGAGAGAGAAGCCCATGCTCATGAAGATGCGGGTTATCTCGTCGATGGTGATAGAGATGAGGTTCTTGTGGCCTTCCGGAGTCACAAGGCCCGGTTCGGTCACGTCGATGGTCTGGGCGGCGAGCTCAGCCTTTTTCTGAGCGGCCTTGAACTGCGCCATGCGTTCCTGCAGCATGGCTTCCATGTTGGCTCTGGCCTCGTTCGCCAGCTGACCCATGGTCTTTCTTTCTTCGGGAGCGAGGTCTTTCATCGAACGGAGGACCTCCGTCAGCTCGCCCTTCTTTCCGAGGAAACGGATGCGCATTGCCTCGACGTCTTCCGTAGACGTCGCTGCGGCCAGCCTTTCCTTAATCTCCTGCATCATTGCAGCGATCTTTTCTTTCATAGCTTCGGATCCTTTTCTATTATTTCTCCACGGCCATTCTCTGGCGCAGAGATTCGTACATGATGATGGCGCCTGCGTAAGCGGCGTTGAGCGATTCGGTCTTTCCGGCCATGGGAATCGACAGGCCGGGAGAAGCATTTTTGAACTCTTCGGAAGCGCCTCCGCCTTCGTTGCCTATAACGACAGCGGCGTCCTTCGCAAGGTCTGCGTCGAAGCATGCCGTCTCGCCGTCCATTACGGCGCACCAGCATGTCTTGCCGTGCTTTTTGAGCAGCGCGAGCGCTTCGGCAGCGTCTTCAGCCTGCAGCACCGGGAGCCTCAGAAGGCTGCCCGCGGCGGATCTTACGACCTTGGGGGACCAGGGATCGCAGCAGCCCTTTACGAGCAGCGCGCCCGTGAAGCCCATGGCTTCGGCTGTGCGGATGAGCGTGCCGAGATTGCCCGGGTCCTGGACCCTGTCGAGCACCAGCACGTTGCCGCCTTCCCTGCCGAAAAGGTCGGCTTCGCTCCAGACGGGCTTTTCAGCTACCGCGAGCGCGCCCTGGGGCGTGACCGCATCGGAGACCCTGGCGAAAACGTCGTCCGTGAGTTCATATACGGCCGGAACCTGTCCGCTGAGCAGTTCTTCGAGCTCAGGGAGCGCGGCGCCGGCCCTGGTAAAGATGAACCGGAGCCTTCCGCCCTGCCGCGCGGCTTCGAGCACCGCGCCGGGGCCTTCCAACAGGAAGCATCCGGACGCGTCGCGGTACTTCTTTTCGCGCAGTTTCACGGCGTCCTTGACTATTCTGTTGTCCTTGGAACTAATAAGCATATAACATGAAAGAAGCCGGTGACGCGCACCGGCTTCGATTAAGCGTCCTGATCAGAAATTGAAATTCTTCGACAGGAATGGCGGTATCGGGAAATCCGTATCGGGATTGCCCTGGGTATCGGCCCTGTCGCTGAAATCGGGGACCTCGATGGTCTGGACTTCTTCGCCGCCTTCGCCCGCGGTCTCTTCCGCAAGCCCGGTAGTCGCCTTGCCCTTGCCCATCTCTTCTTCAAAGCCTGTGGCAATGACTGTGACGCGGATCTCGTCGTGCATGTCTTCCTTGATCGAGGTACCGAAGATGATGATGGCGTCTTCGTCCGCGTCGCGGCTGATAAAGTCTGCGGCGTTGTTGACCTCGAGCATTCCCAGATCGTAGCCGCCCATGATGTTGAGCAGCACCGCCTTGGCGCCCTTGATCGAAGTCTCGAGCAGCGGGCTTTCGACCGCGTTCTTGATGGCCGCCTCTACGCGGTTCTCGCCGGAAGCAACGCCTACGCCCATGTGCGCGATACCCTTGTCGCTCATTACGGTCTTTACGTCCGCAAAGTCGAGGTTGATGAGGCCCGCGTCGCTGATGAGGCTGCTGATGCCTTCGACGCCGTCCTTGAGGACTTCGTCAGCTCTGGAGAAAGCCTCGAGCATGCTGGTGTTCTTGTCTGAGATCTGGAGCAGCTTGTCGTTGGGCACGACTACGAGAGAATCTACGTAGTTCTTGAGGAACCTGATGCCCAGCTCGGCGTGCTCTTTGCGCTTTTTGCCTTCAAACGTAAAGGGCTTGGTCACCACGCCTACGGTGAGGGCTCCGGAGAGCTTCGCCGCCTTGGCTACGATGGGAGCAGCGCCTGTGCCGGTTCCGCCGCCCATGCCCGCGGTGATGAATACCATATCGCTGCCCTGAAGGAACTGCTCTATGCTCTCAAGGCTCTCCTCCGCGGACTTCTGCCCGATCTCGGGGTTTCCGCCGGCTCCGAGGCCCTTGGTGAGCTTTTCGCCTATCTGTATCTTTGTCTCGGCCTTATTCTTGTTGAGGGCCTGTTTATCTGTATTGACCGCTATGAAATCGATCCCCTGAAGGCCGGATTCGATCATCCTGTTGACAGCGTTGCAGCCTGCGCCGCCAATGCCTACTACCCTTATGCTTGCCGGGGAATCAACGGGGGCTTCATATTGTAATAATGGGGACATGGCACTCCTCCTAAACAAAAAGCACATATTATCGCTTGTTATTTTATCACAGCAGTAGATAATATGCACTTCTTTTTTCAAAAAATAATATATCTAGTTTTTTTTGACCCGTTTTCGGGGTCCGGACTACTCTATCTGGGGACTGAAGGAAAGATAATTGTTCTTGCCGACCTTGATTATGCCCCTGTCTATGCCCTTCTGGTAGAGCTCCTGGGCGAGCTTGGCTATGCCCTGCATATTATCCATGATATTAGCGGGCGTGCCTTCGACGTAGAGCTGGTCCTTGATGTAGGCCTTGACCACGACCGACGAGAAGTTGATGCGCTTGAAATAGATGTCGTGCTCTTCGACCTTGCTCAGAAGATCGAGGGTATCGGAGAGCAGATAGGTCTCCTCCGTGGTGAGCGCGGAACCCGGCGACATGTCGATGATGGTCATGCCTTCGAGCAGCGGAAGTATGGGCTGCTTGTCTGCTATGCGCAGGACAGTGCCCTCCCTGTCAATGATTATGAAGCTGTTCTCGTAGGGAACGCAGGCGTATTCCTCCCTTTCGACTATGTCGATGTTCATGGTCGAGGGGAGCTCTATGCTGAGCTCGGCGAGCTTTATATACGGATCCTTGAGCAGCGCCGCCCTGGCCTCGTCTCTCTTGTAGGAGAAGATGTTCCAGCCGGGGACTATGCCCGAGAGCTGCTCCACCTGGGCGGGCGTGTAATAGCTGTTGCCGCTGACCTTTATGTCTTTGAGCATGAAGAAATCCGATTTGAGGAACTGCCAGCAGCCCAAAAGGAATAGGATGAGGATAAAGGTCACGAGCAGCGGATTGCGCTTGCGTCTTTTTCTCTTCCTCTTCTTCTTTTTGACCTTTCCGTCGCGAAGATCCTTGGGCAGGACCTCCTCGGGCTCGGGTTCGGGCTCGGGGACGGGTTCCGTCTCCCTGAGGAACTCCTCGAGGTCGTCTATATCGCGTATTTCTTTAGGCTGTTCGTCTTTGGCCATTATCAGCTCAGATCCCCAGTTCTTTGAATATGATGTCCGCCGCGTCGGGCTTTGCCGCAGCCTTTGCAGCGCTCTGCATCGCCAGCCTCGCGGCAGGGTCGGCCTCAAGCTTCAGCAGAGCCTTCGAAAGCAGCTCCGGCGAAGCGAGCAGGTCTTTTTCTTCGATGAGCGCCGCGGCTCCCGCGTCTGCGACCGCCTTGGCGTTGTAGTACTGATGGTTGTTGGTCACGTTCGGAGAAGGTATCAGCACGGAAGGCCTTCCGCACACCATTATCTCCGAGACCGCGATTGCGCCCGCGCGGCTCACGACTATGTCGCTCGCGCACATGAGCTCGGGCATGTTGTCGGCGTACGGGATGAGCACGGTCTGCTCAAGGCCCCTCGCCTCCGCCTCGCGCTTTACCTCATCATAATAACGCTTTCCGGTCACAAAATACAGCTTAATATTTTTGCCGCGTATCTCTTCGATGAGGCGCAGGGCCGACGCGTTGATGGTCTCGGCTCCGAGGCTGCCGCCGAATACGAGTATCATGAGCTCGTCCTTAAGGCCGAGCTTTTCCCTGCAGGCCTGCTGCGAAAGGCCGCCGAAATCGGCTCTCACGGGGTTGCCCGAGAGCACGAGCTTTTTCGGGTGGCGGAAATACTTCGCCGAATCTGCGAAGCTTATGAAGGTCTTCTCGGTCATCGGCTCGAGCAGCTTGTTGGCAAGGCCGGGGAAGGCGTTCTGCTCGTGTATGAAGCACCTCACGTGCTGCCTGTGCGCCGCGTTGATGACGCTGCCGGTGACGTAGCCGCCGGTGCCGAAGGCGATGTCGGGCCTGAACTCATGGATGATCTGCCCCGCTTCATTGCCGCCCTTGAGCAGGTTGCGCAGGGTGCTAACGTTTGCCATGAGATGCTTGCGGTTGAAGCCGCTCGCGTCTATGCCGCGTATCTCGTAGCCCGCCTTGGGTACGAGATCGTTCTCCATGCCCTTGAGCGTGCCGATGAACAGTATCTCGGCATCGGGTCTTTTTTCCTTTATCTTGTCGGCGACGGCTATGGCCGGGTAGATGTGCCCGCCCGTTCCGCCGCAGCTGAAGATCACGCGCATTTATGCCTCCGCCGCAGCAAGCTGCTGGATGTCTATCGAGTGCTTTGAAATATTATACAGTATCCCCATCTCGGCGAGGAAGAGCAGCATCGCGTTGCCTCCGAGGCTTATGAAGGGAAGTACTATGCCTGTCGGGAAGAAGCTCGCGGACACTACGGCGATGTTGAGTATCACCTGTATCGCGAGGTGAAGGCTGATGCCCGAAGCCAGCAGCATGCCGAACCTGTCGGGAGCCTTGATGCATACCTTGAAGCATCGCCAGATGAGGAACAGATAGGCGAACATCAGGGCGAGGCAGCCCACGTAACCGAGCTCTTCGCCTATTATCGCGAAGATGAAGTCGCTCTCCGCCTCTGGCAGGTAGAGCATCTTCTGTACGCCCTTGCCGAGGCCCTTTCCGAGGACCCCGCCGCTTCCGAGTGCAAGCAGAGCCTGCACCACCTGGTAGCCGGACCCGAGCATGTCCTTGAACGGGTCGAAGAAGGTCTGCACGCGGGTGAGCATGTAGCGGCCCGCGGGGGAAAGCACTATGACAACGAAGGCTCCGACGCCCAGAGCCGCCGCGCCTACTATCCAGTACAGCTGAAGCCCCGCGATGAACATCATCGCGAGCACCAGTATTACGACCGTGCCCGCGGTCGAAAGGTTGGGCTGTTTGTATATCAGCAGGAAGCAGAGGGCAGTGATCCCGAGTACGGGAAGGTTGCTCTTAAGGCTCCTGACCTTGTACGGGTCGTCTCCGTAGTAATACGCGAGGAAGAATATAAGGCTGCTCTTGATGACCTCACCGGGCATTACGGTTATGATCTTGAAGTCGAGCCAGCGGGTAGCGTTGTTGAGCGTTATGGCCAGAGGCGTGAAGATGAGCAGCAGGAGCACTATGCCCACGCCAAGGGCAGGCCACGCAAGAGCCTTCCAGAAGTGGAAGTCGACGTTGGCGCAGAAGATGAAGAGTATCCAGCCCAGGACTATGAACATGAAGTCGCTGCGCAGATAAGTATAGGGTGAGCCGGTCTTGCTGAGAGCCGAATAGTAGCTCGCGCTGAAGACCATGACCAGGCCGAACAGGGACAGGGCCAGCGTCGCCAGCACTATCCAGGGGTCCCCTTCTTTTCTTCTCTTTACCTTAACGTCTGCCATCTCTTAAAGCCTGTTCACGAGTTCCTTGAAATGATCGCCTCTGTGTTCGTAGCTCTTATACATGTCCCAGCTTGCGGAAGCCGGGGAAAGAAGCACTGTGTCGCCGGGCTCGGCGAGCCTGCGGCCGTTCGCGACGCATTCGTCCATGTCCTTGCAGAAGACTATGCGTTCCTGCGGGAAGCCGTTCCTTACGGCGCATTCAGCGAAACGCTGCGCGGTGACGCCGAGCAGCAGCAGGTACTTGACCTTGCCGTTGAAATTCTGAATGAGCTCGGTGAAATCCGAGTTCTTTTCGTAGCCGCCCGCGATGAGCAGTATCGGGGTATCGGTCGCCTCGATGGCTTTTATGGTCGAATCGGGGTTGGTGCCCTTGGAATCGTTTACGTAGCGGACCCCGCCAAGCTCCCTCACGAACTCGATGCGGTGCTCGACGCCCTTGAAGGCTTTGAGAGCCTTAGTGATGGCTTCGGGGTCAACGCCGCCGAAGAAGCAGACCGCGGCAGCGGCAAGAGCGTTTTCGGTGTTATGCCGTCCGGGTATCTGCAGCTCGTCGACTCGGCAGAACTTAGTGACGCCGTCATCATCGGCTATGCAGATCACGCCGTCATCGACGTAAGCGCCGAAGCGCAGCTTTCTCCTTGACGAGAACGGGACTGCGATCAGATCCAGAGCCAGAGCCTTGCCCGAGAGCGAGACGCATTCAGGATCCTCGGCGTTGTATACGAAGTAGGAACCTATCGGCTGGTGTTCGAATACCATGCTTTTCACGCGCACGTATTCTTCAAATGTGCCGTGCCTGTTGAGGTGGTCGGGAGTGATGTTGAGTATCGCCGAGACCCTGGGGGCAAAGCTGTGCACGGTCTCGAGCTGAAAGCTTGAAACTTCAGTCACGAGAACGGTGCCCGGACCCGCGCCGCGGACCCTCGCGCAGGCCGGAAGGCCTATGTTTCCGACGACTTCGCAGGGTATGCCCGCCTCTTTCACCATCTCGCCCGCGAGGGCGGTGGTAGTGGTCTTTCCGTTGGTGCCGGTTATCGCGAAGAAGGTGCCTTCGCAGTGCCTGAAGGCCTCCTCGAGCTCGCCCGAGATGAGGCTTCCCTCAGCGGCAAGCCTTGCCGACAGCGGATGAGAAGGTGCGATGCCCGGGCTCATGACCACGCGGTCAAAATGCTCTTCCGGCTCCGCGCCGAAGATCAGCCTCACGCCCTCAGACCTTAATCTTTCAACGGTCTCTTTATCAAAATCTTCTTCGGGCTTGGAATCCCAGGCGCTTACCTGCGCCTCGCCCGCGAGCAGCTCAGCGGCCGCGACGCCGGACTTTCCCAGCCCCATTACGAGTACTTTTTCTTTCATTTATCAGACCCCGGCGATTGCTATCACGCCAAGCAGGACCCCCGCGATGCAGAAAATCGCCACAACGGTGGTCTCCTTCATTCCGCAGAGCTCGAGATGATGGTGGAACGGAGACATGCGGAACACCCTTTTGCCGCCGGTCGCCTTGAAATACGCGACCTGGATTATGACTGACAGGGCCTCCCATACGAAGACTCCGCCGATGATCACGAGAAGCAGTTCGAGGCCGGAGAGGACCGCTATGGCGGTGAAAGCGCCGCCTATCGCGAGCGAACCTGTGTCGCCCATGAACAGCTTCGCGGGATGCCAGTTATAGAACAGGAAGCCCAGGCAGGCGCCCACGAGCATGGCCGAATAGACCGATCCGCTCGGCTTTTCGAGCATGTAGCAGGCTCCGCAGAAAAACGCCGCTGCCACCGCCGACACCGAAGACGCGAGACCGTCGAGGCCGTCGGTGAGGTTGACGGCGTTGGTGGTGCCGACTCCCACAAAAATGATGAACGGTATTATGAACCAGCCCAGATCGACGTAGGTCTTCACGAACGGGATGAAGATCTTCGAGCTTACGGTATACTGATAGACCGCAAGCGCGCCCGCGACGACGATCTGAAGAGCGCTCTTCTGCCAGGCCTTGAGGCCGAGGTTGCGCTTCTTTACGACCTTGATGTAATCGTCGAGGAAGCCGATGAGGCCGAAGCCCAGGGTCACCGCGAAGAGCACGAAGAGCTCTACCGGCTTGTTCATTATCATGAGAACGGAGAGCAGGAGCGCCAGAATGATGGACAGCCCGCCCATTGTCGGGGTCCCGGCCTTCTTCTTATGCGATTCGGGGGCGTCCTCGAGTATGCTCTGCCTGGCCTTCATAGCCTTCAGTGAAGGCAGCGCGGCCTTGGTGAATATTATCGTGAACATGGCCCCGAAGAGGACCGCTTGGCCCAGAGTGATTATTGAAAGATCCATGGTCTACTCCTGTCTTTTGTGTTCTTCTCTCAGCTTGTTCGCCACCGCGCTTATGCCGGTGGAGTTGGAGCCCTTCACGAGCACCGCGTCGCCAGGCCTAAGCAGGCTGTCTATGCACGCCATAGCTGTGTCGACGTCGATGAAGCTGAGGACTTCGGTGGGACCGCCTATCTCAGCGGCGCCCTTGGCATAATAAGCCGCTTTTTTGCCGACTGCAACAAGAAAATCTATTTTTTTCTCCGCGGCAGCGCGGCCGACGGCTGTATGTCCTTCGTTTTCAGCGCTTCCGAGCTCGTACATGTCTGCCAGCACGGCGATGCGGCGCTTCGCCTTTACCGACGCCAGAGCCGCAAGGCCCGACTTCATCGAATCTGGGCTCGCGTTGTAGCTGTCGTCTATGAGCAGCAGGCCGCCTTCGAGTTCTTCGGCGTTGAGCCTGCGGTCGGTCACCTGCACGTTTTCAAGGCCTTTCGCGGCCTCAGCGAGGCTCAGCCCGAACTCTTCGCCCAGCGCGGCCGCAAGAGCGCTGTTCACCGCGTTGTGAACGCCCATGAGCGGAAGATCTACGTGCGCGGTCTCTCCGGTGCGCGCGTCGCAGAGCTCGAAGCTGATACCGTCAGCCCCGCGCTCCTTTACGTCGTACGCCTTTACTACCGCACCCTCTGCGCTCCCCGCGGGAACGCAGCGGTACGGGCCCGGAGCCCGCCTTCTGATCTCTTCTTCGTTGAGATAATCGCTTCCGCAGTTATATATCAGAGGCTGGCCTTCGGTCAGCCTTCCGCAGATCTCAAGCTTGGCGTCCGCTATGGCGTCGCGGCTCCCGAGCCTCTCCATATGGGAGATGCCCACGTTGGTTATGACGGCCGCCTGCGGCCTTGCCCATTCCACGTAGCCCGCGATCTCGCCTTTGCGGTCCATGCCCATCTCAAAGACTATGGCCTGGGTCGTCTCATCCGCGAGGAACGCGGTCATGCAGAGCCCCAGGTGGGTGTTGTAGTTCTTCTGGGTGCAGACCGTCCTGTACTTCTGCGACAGCACTGCCGCCGTCAGTGACTTTGTAGTGGTCTTTCCAACGCTGCCGGTGACCCCTACCCTTATCAGCTCGAACTGGTCGAGATAGGCCGCCGCCATGTCCTTGAACGCCTCGCCGGTGTCGGCGGCGAGCACCACGGCCGCGCCTTCCTCCGCTACGGCCTCCTCAGCCGCAGCCACGTCCGAGAACAGAAAGCTGCGCGCCCCGTTCTCATACGCCTTGCGCCAGAAGCTGTGGCCGTCGTTGTTCTCGCCTATGACCGCGACGAACATGTCGCCCGGTTCCACGATCCTGGAGTCTATCTTTATGCCGCTGACCCTGTTGTCAGCTTTTCCGAGGAGCCTTCCCCCGCAGGCCTGCGCGAGAAAGCTCAGTTCTGTAGTCCTCAATCCATTACCTCTTCGTCTTCATGGCCGTGTTCCTGCTCAAGGACCTCCTCGCCGGGCTCGTAGTAGAGGGTGACGATGGATCCCTGGCTCAGCTCTTCACCGGGCTTGGGGAACTGGTCGATGATGATGAGATTTTCGTAGTATTCGCCCTCCGGGGCGATCTGATACTCGAGGCCCCTGCCGGCAAGTATGCCGATGGAGTCTTCGAGAGTATAGCCTGTAAGGTTCGGCACGTCGACCTTGCTCTTGCTTATCGCCGCAAGGTCTTCTTCGGTGTAGTCGGGCTGGATGTCGAGGTAGAGGAACACCTCGTTCATTATCTCCCTTGCGCAAGGAGCCGCCGTCTGGCTTCCGTAGAGGACCCCGCGCGGGGTGTCAACGATGACCAGGATGACGAACTTCGGATCGTTTATCGGAGCGACTCCGATGAAGGAGCCGTAAACGTCGGTCTTTGAATATCCGCCGCCCTCAGGCTTGTTGGCGGTACCGGTCTTTCCGCCTATGCGGTAGCCTCTTATCTTCGCGGTTCCACCGCCGCCCTCGTCGACCGTCTCTTCCATGATGTAGAGCATGTCCGCAGCGGTCTGCTCGGAGACCGAGATGCTCTTGATGACGGGCTGCTTGTCGAGTATCACTTCGCCTTTCGAGTTGATGACGCGCTTGAGGAAGTGCGGCTGCATGAGCCTGCCCTCGTTCGCCAGCGATGAGATAGCCGTGACAAGGCTTACCGGGGTGACCGCTATGCCCTGGCCGTACGCCATGGTGGCGAGGCCTACGGGGCCGGCCGAAGATCTGCTCTGAAGAATGTTGGTGCCTTCGCCCGGGTAGTCGATGCCGGTGCGCTCGGTAAGGCTGAAAGCGTCAAGACCGTTGTAATATCTGGTCAGGCCGAGCCTCTGGCCCAGCTGTATCATGACCGGGTTGCAGGAGTTTCCGACCGCCTGCACGAGGGTCTGCTTGCCGTGAGCCCTGGGGTAGTACCAGCACTTCAGCAGCCAGTCGGCGACCTGGTAGGTGCCGTTGCAGTAGAATGTGTCGTCCAGCGTGGTGACGCGCTCGTCGAGCGCTATCGCCGTGGTTATGAGCTTGAAGGTGGAACCCGGCTCGTAGGTGTCGCTTATGCAGAAGGCGCGCCAGATGCGGTTCCAGTATTCAACCTTCTGCGCGTCGCTCATGAACACGAACTGCTGTTTGTCCTCTTCACTGATGGGCACGCGCGGGTCGTTCGGGTCGTATTCCTCGGTCTGGGCCATGGCGAGTATCTCGCCGGTCTTCGGGTCCATCATGAGGCACATGACGCGGTCGGCCTGGGTCTTTTCAAGGCAGGCCGCGATCTTCTGCTCGACTATGTACTGGATGTTGGAATCGATGGTGAGCTCCACCGAATAGCCGTCCTCGGCCGCGTAATACTTGTCCGTGCCGTAGACTATGCTGTTCGACTTGCCGTCCTTGCTGGTGATCCAGCGGCCGTTGATGCCTGAAAGGTAGCGGTCGTAGTAGCGCTCGATGCCTGTGAGGCCTACGTTGTCGTCGGTAGTGGTGCCGAGTATCTGTGAAGCGAAGGCTCCGAGCGGGTAATAACGCTTGGCGTCCTCGACTATCTCTATGCCCGCGAAGCCGCCTTCCCTTATGATATCGGCGGTAGCGGCCGAAACGTTCTTGGCGACCTTGAGCAGCTTGCGCTCAGAGGTAATGGTCTCGAGCACGTCCTCGTAGTCGAGGTCGAGTATGTCGGCCAGGGAATGAGCCTCGAGCAGCGCGTTCTCTTCCTTTTCCTGCTCGGTCTTGCCGTTGCCGCGCACGCTGTCGGTCCTCACCCAGATGGTGTTGGTGGTGGCGCTTATGGCGAGCTCGCCGCCGTTCCTGTCGAGTATGGAACCGCGGACAGCCGAAACCACCTTGTCGCTCGTCTGCTGCAAGGTGGCTCTCTGGGCGTAATCCTCAGCCATGTATATCTGGTGGTATCCGAGTCTTACCGCAAGCGCAACGAAGGCCAGCATGATGATGACGAATACCACGAGAAGCCTTTTGCGGGCCTTTGTAGAAGCGTCGTATTTCTTTTTGACTGCCATTTAGTTCAAAAATAAGAGACAGCGGCTGCCGCGCCGTGGCGGAGCCGCTTGGAGTTACTGGTATACCGTCTGCTTGAGAGCGGTTGCGAAATCTGCGATAGCGGGTTCCCCGCTGTCGAGGTAGGCTATCTGGTCGAAGTCCGGGTACACCATTCCGAGCTCTTCGGCCCGGGTCTGGAGGTTGTTGATGTTCGACGCCCTCTTGATCTGGACCTGCAGGTTCTGCACCTCCCGCTCAGTCTGCTGTATCTGGCTGTTGATCGTGTTTATGTCGTACTGCAGTTCCGAAGACCAGGCGCTTATCCACACGATGGCGATGCAAAATATACAGATGACTATCATCAGAAGAATAACTCTTGCCAGGTCCCTGCGTGTCGACATATTACATCCTTTCTTCGTCCTGCAGCTATAACTTTTCCACTACGCGGAGCTTCGCGCTCCTAGCTCTCGGGTTTATGAGCAGCTCGCGGGCGTCCGCCTCGACGGGCTTGCGCGAGATCTTTTTTATATCGGGCACTTTGCCGCACACGCACACCGGAAGCTCCGGGGGGCAGGTGCACGGGTTGAGGTGCTTCTGGAATATCTCCTTTACTATGCGGTCTTCGAGCGAATGGAAGCTTATTATCGCGAGCCTTCCGCCCGGGGCCATCACGTCTATGAACTCTTCGACGGCTTTTTTGAGGCCGCCCAGCTCGTCGTTCACCTCTATGCGTATCGCCTGGAAGGTGCGCTTTGCCGGGTGCGGGCCCTCGCGCCTTGCGGCCGCGGGAACCGCCGCCTTGATGATATCCACCAGTTCGAAGGTGGAGGTGATGCGGCCCTTTGCCCTTGCCTTGCAGATGTACTGCGCTATGCGGGCTGCCCAGCGTTCCTCGCCGTAGTCCTTGATGATGCGGGCCAGCTCCTTTTCTTCGTAGCCGTTGACCACATCCTCCGCGGTGAGCGCGTCGTCCGCGTTCATCCTCATGTCCAGAGGTGCATCGTGCATGTACGAGAAGCCTCTTTCGGGGTTGTCGAGCTGGAAGGACGAGACCCCCAGGTCGAGCAGCGCTCCGTCGAGCCCCGCTATGCCAAGCTCGCCGAGGACGAGCTTTATGTCGCTGTAGTTGGCCTTGCGCAGGAACTTCCTGCAGCTGAAGCCTTTCAGCCTTTCCTCCGCCGCCGCCAGAGCGTCGGAGTCGCGGTCTATGCCTATCAGGGTCCCCTCTTCGCCGAGCCTTTCGCAAATGCCCGCCGAATGCCCGGCCCCGCCTATGGTGCCGTCGGCGTAGATCCCGTCCGGCCTTACGTTCAGGCCTTCCATGACCGCGTCATACAGAACGGGAACGTGAGAGAATTCCATGGCCTATATCTGGTAGGACTTGCTGAAGTCCTTGAAATCTTCGGGTCCGAGCTTTGCGCCGGCCTCGGAGCTGTCAAAGACCTCCTGAGCCCAGATTTCTACGTAATCGAGGTTGCCAACGGTGACGAGGTCTTTGGAGATCTTCGCGAATTCCTTCCACTGCTGGGGGATAAGTATGCGCCCCTGCTTGTCGATGTCGGCCTCCATCGCGTTGGCGACTATAAAACGCCTGTACTTTCTCGCCGCCTCGTCGGAGTACGGGAGCTCCATCAGCTGCTTCTTCTGGGCTTCCCAGGTCTGGAGCGGGTAAAGGATGATGCATCCGTCGAGCCCTTTGCTCATTACGCACTTGAAACCGAGCTCGTCCCTGAGCTTTGCCGGGATGATGCAGCGGTTCTTCGCGTCTATTGAGTTTTGGAAGCTTCCGAGCAGCATTTTTTTGGTTTTTGGGTACTCCAAACGACACTAAACAAATTGACATCTCCACTTTACTCCACTTCAATGAAAAATGCAAGCTATTTATCGCCATTTTTCGGGATTTTCCTCCACAATTTATCCACTTTCTCCACAGGCGCTCCCCCGGGGCCTCAGGAAGGGGCGAAGCCTTGGATTAGTCGCCTTTAACCGTGACCGTTTCGGGGTTTTTCCAAAACGGTCACCACAAAACCGTGTCCGTTTCGCAGTTTTCTCAATTCCGTCACGGTAAACTACGATCTACCGTGACCGTTTTCATAAAAGTCAAAATCGGTCACCGTATTTGCGTGACCGATTATCCAAAACCGCATTTCCGTCACGGTCCAACAATGCGGCGACAAGTGATTAAACGCAATAAAAAAGCCCTCCGGGGGAACCGGAAGGCTCGTATCACTGAATATCAGTTCGTTTTATTCGCCGAACAGTTCGGCGGCGGCCGCCATGCGGGCGGAGACTTCTACGCCGAAAGGACAGCGATCTTCGCAGCCGCGGCAGGCGAGGCATTCCGAGGCGTGGTGCGAAAGGGATAGATAATGCTGGCGCACGCTATGCGGCACTTCGGGCTGCTGCACGGCCAGGTCGTAGAACTTGTTCACCATCGCGATGTCGATGTCGACGGGGCAAGGCTTGCAGTGCCCGCAGTAGGTGCACTGGCCCCGGTACGAATGCAGCGGAGCGGAGGCGATGACCGACGCGTAGTCCTTTTCTTCGTCGGACGCGGTCTCGTAGGCGACGGCGGCGTCGACCTGCTCTTTGGTGTCGTAGCCGCAGAGCACAGAGGCCACCGCGGGCCGCGTCAGCGCGTAATGGATGCACTGAGCCGCGGTGAACGGCACGCCGAAGGGCGAGGTCGCGGCGTCGAACAGCCGGCCTCCGAAGAAGCCCTTCATAACCGTGATCCCGACGTTCTTCTCCTCGCACAGGCGGTAGAGCGCGGCGCGCTCCCCGTCGATGCCCGAAAGCCCCGCGTCGTACTCCCCGAACATCTCGTCCAGGACCTCCGTCGCAGGGTGCATATCCATAGCGGGGTTTATCGAGAACATTATCATCTCAACGAAGCCGCTCTCAGCGGCGAGCTTCGCGACACGCGGGTTGTGCGTGGAGATGCCGATATGCCTTATCGTCCCCTCCCCGTGCAGCCTGTGCACGTAATCCATATATTCAGACTTCAGGCAGGCGTTCCACTCGTCCACAGAATCGAGGTAGTGGATCATCCCAAGGTCGACGTAGTCTGTGCGCAGCCTCGTGAGCAGGTCCTCAAAAGCGGGGACCGCCGCCTTCAGGTTGCGGTCCTTCACGTACTGCCCGCCCTGGAACGTGGAACCGACGTGCCCCTGAACGTACCATCCCGCGCGGTCTTTTTCGATAGCCTTGCCGATGATGTCGCGCGACTTCGGGTCGGCCATCCAGCAGTCGATTATGTTGATGCCTTTGGAGTGCGCGTATTCGATGAGTTCGACCGATTCGGCCTCCTCATGCCTTTCGAGCCACTCCCCGCCGAAGCCTATCTCGCTGACCATCATCCCGGTCTTTCCAAGCTCTCTGTAACGCATGCCGGCCTCCTATGCCCACTCGTCGAGGCTCTTGGGGATGCGGATGCCGCCGAGGAGCATCTGGTCCCAGAGGAACCACTGCCCGGCCGAGGGCTTGCTGCGGAGAGTCACGATGCGCAGCGAATCTGCCCCGCCGCTCTTTAAGGCGAGCCTCGCGTAGCCCGGGTCGGCGACAGGGCCTTCGTTGTCCTTCATGACGAGGGTCAGCGGGAGCCCGGGAGTGTAATCGTTTTCGGGGACCGCGCCTTCGAAATACGAGCGCGGTATGTAATCACGGCCGTCCATGAAGCGGTCGCGTATGAACTGCTTTTCCATAGGCGAGAGCGGACGCGGACCCCTGAGGAAGTCCAGCATCTCATAGCATTTTTCAGGGCTTGCCGCATAGGCGCAGAGCGCCGCCACCGTGAGAGCGGCAGTGTCCGCCGGAGTCTTCAGCGCAGCCTGCGGCATGGCCTTCATCTCTTCAAGGTCTGCGGGAAGCCTGTCAAAAACCACCTTGTATTCTTTGCGCATTTTTCAGTCTCCTTTTTGTTGATCCGAATCTATTTCCAAGCTATAAGTTCTTCCGCGGAATGCACCAGCTTCGCGTCCGCGACGGTGCCGCCCTTCACGTACGGCTGGAGCTTTTCGCCGCTCCTGCCGATGCCGCTGCCGCCCGAGGTCGCGAAAACATAGACCGTCTTGCCGGTCCAGTCGTAAGCCTCGCAGAACGTGTTGACCACGTTGGGAGCGCAGCCGTACCAAATGGGGAACCCGACGTAAACGACGTCATATTCCTCAAAGTTTTCGACCTTCCCTGCCACCGGGACCTCAGCCTTCGCGATATGCTCTCTGTTGCACCTCGCGAGCGGGTTCATCCAGTTCAGATCGGCCTTCGAATAGATTTTCTCAGGGACGATTTCAAAAACGTCCGCGCCGATGCTCTCCGCAAAAGCTTTCGCCACGCCTGCGGTGCGCCCGCTCTCAGCGCTGAAATATACGACTAAGGTCTTCATGTGGGAACCTCCTATCCTTGTGTCCGACCGTCACATATTATTGCTACAACTACGTGGATGGTCTACTTATGGTCTGATGACTAATACCAGTTGTTTCGCAACTCAATCACTATAAAAATATAAAGAACGAAATACAAACATGTTAATGTAATCATTAACCAAACTGCAGGGAAAACCAGGCATATCAAATATATTACTGCAGAGTTAATGATATATGCGATAAGAAACAGAAGACTTCCTAACGCAGGACATTCTCCTCGCTCATAAAACGCTCCTACCATAAAATAGGATATGGGAATAAGAATACCCCCTAGTATAAGATTAATGGTATCCGCATTATCCCCTAATGGCGTAAATGGGTTTGGAAGAATAAATTGTCTTATGAAAAAACTAATCGCCCACATCTTTAGACCTTATGATATTCCAATTCACCCTCATCAGTCATTTTTATATGCTGGAGAGGTACTGACAATAACTCTAAAATCAAATCCTTGATTTCGGAATAATCTGGATAGTCTTTGACTTCAACCGAAGGAACGCCGTAGCCACTAAACTGTTTCAGCCATTCTTCTTTAGAAATCCGAGTTGTTTCAGCTTTATAAACAGAGCAACACTGTGAAACGATAGAGCCGTTTCGATTGTTATTTATCCAGTACGAAATTGCGTTCGCAATTGCCTCATGTGCGATCTGTTTCTGGCTTGTATGCACAAGCATACTGATTGGTTTTTTGTATCCCCAGAAACGCATTACCGCAGTGGCACAAATAAACCAACAGATCGAATCTTTCAAGCTTTGTGGAAGCTCTAAGCTTTCTCCGTTATATATTCGAATTATATAATCCAGTTCCGAATCCGAAATAACCCTGACAATATCTAAACTATCCGCCTTATCTGGATCAGGCGTCCCATAAATCTGGTTTGGCCCAATATACTCATCCGATGTCTTTAGAGTCCATATAAAATTCTTTGGGTATAATGATTCGTCAGTGCTCTCATTCAGAAAATTCGCATACGGTGTTGCCGTATACATAACATAATTGATTGCTGTAGCTTTACCTTTGGATTGCCCCTCTTTATAATGCCTATCCTCTACTAAGTCAACAATAAGCTTGTTAATGCCTTTGCGCTCCTTAAGCTCCTTTTGATACTCAGTCGCAGTATTACTGATGCTTGCTTGATCAGCTTCGTCATCAATAATAAGAATCTTCATCTGTTCATGAGAAGCCCTATCAGCGTGAAGCCAATCAATTAAATTTTGTAGCCTGCCTTTATTCTTTAGACAAACAGTAAAATACCTGCTTTGGGCGTTTTTTTCAAAATGACAATCTACGGACTTTTCCCCATACTGGGATCTTTTAGATGGGTGCTCTATTCCCCGCCATATAAGATTCCCCTCATGATTAAGGTCCTTTTGCATACGTCGCAACGTTTGTAAACGAAGATTTTCGATTGAGCCAGACAATACAATGAACATGTTCCATCCATGATCCGCTGCCATTGCCATCAAAGCTTCCATATTCGCGGTTTTACCAGATTGAACATGACCAACAACAAGGCCCTTTATTGGACCCGTATTTTGCGTATTAAGACTAAGTCTTTTTAGGATACCAATAGTTGCATATTCCAGATCTTCGACAGAAGAAGGCTTCCATTTCTGAGCCAGGCTGTTTTTATACTGAATCCAACAAGAACGTTCTGATTCCGGGACACGGAGACTATTGTCCTGCCTGGTATCATACAAAACGCCTTCATTTCCTCTGAACCGAATATCCTGCTGTTTTGATTCGTATGCCTCGTTTTCATCGACCAAAGCCTTCCACTCGTCTACAGTGAGCCGAGGCCAATCATCTTCTTCCGAATGGTTGAAAAGGAAAAAGTCCAGTTCCGTATCTGTCTGCTTTCCAGCCATTCTTATTACGTCCCATGGAACATCGTTTCCCCGTTTACGTTGAATCCATTTTTTGCACAAGTCATACACTGGTGAATCAAAAAAAGTCATCATATACCCCCATAGGAATACAACTTACACTATCTCATATATACAAAGATATCACATAACACAATACTCACAAATCTTCATCATTGTCATGCCACGGTGAGACTATATGCATCTCGCCGGTCTCCATGTCTATTGCGGTATTATTCCCGGTCTTTAGCATTGTATGGCCGTCATTATCCACAGCCATATTGTCAGATAACCTTACGACATAATCGCTGTCGTTATAGTCAAGTATCAATGGACTCATCCTTTTGGGCTCCCCCATGGTATATCTACAGAAATGAACTTCAAAGCATCACACAGTAAAAGTTTTGTATACAGTGGGCACGGATTTGTATCATCACACCAGGCCTGTAGGGTTCGGTATGGTATAAAGAACCTGTCGGAAAACTCTCTCATATTCATACCGGAGCGCTTTACGACGTCCTTCATATTCATGCTGATAACTACCCAAAGCTTATTGGTATCGGCACGCAGCCCAGCCGGATCATACAAGTTCTTCGGAGCAGGGAACTCAGTCGAAATATAGCTGGAGACATCTTTATAGAACTTGTCTGCGTTATATTTGGGATCCTCTTTGATCTTTCTTTGATACAGTTTAACTGCGTACTTTCTCTGTTGTGCGGTCATATTTAGGTCACTCTCCTAACTATGCTGAATTATACATAGGATGTGCACAATTGTCAATACATCCTATGTATGTTTTAAAAAAATTATTATCCCGCCATTTGAAATCGTCCTGTATCAATCAACCCTTGTAATTGGAGGATTCGAGCAACAATTCATGCAAGTTCTCTAGCTTTTGCATAACATCCATGGCGCCACTCTATTTTTGCACTTAAAACTGTAAAGATTATAAGAGCTGTACAACTTGGTCTAACAACAATCACTTTTGTTTATTGCAACAGAACCGCAATCAGGCATATCGCAAGTATCAGCAGCATCCTCCCTATGCAGCCTCCGCATCCGTTCATTTCCCTGGCGGTGCGACGGTTCCGTGGAGAGCTTGAGAACATGCGGTCCTCCGCGTCGATTTGGTCGAGATCATCAAGAATGAAAAGATCCTCTATTTCCTCCCACTTTTCCTCTTCAAAATAATCATTCTGCATTTTCAGTATTGGGCAACAAACTGACCATAGCTTCAAGTGTATTATGACCATAGATGTAACCAAGATCTCCGCTGGTTTTATCTATTGAACCATCATCTTTATATGATTCGATTTCCCATGCCACACCATCACATGCAAAAACATTCACAGCGGGATCTCTCCACGGTTCTTGATTTATCAAGCTCTGAAGATTTATAAACACTTCTCGATCCATAATGCCTGAAGTCTTTTTTTCTATCTGCTTTGGCATTTTTCCCAGAGCCATCACCTTTTCAAATTCATCAAATGTCAGATTAAATGAGGATTTGATTTCATAAGAGCCATCATAATAAATCCTCCATTCCGTCTTTGTCCAATCACCACACTTGGTTAAACCCCAGTTATGCTCAACCGCTTTCAACAATAGGTGTTTTCCCATGGCTCGCTTCGCTCCTTTACTCGCTGTCCGCTTAAGTGATTATTATATTAAGCAGTACAGGTTTAATATTACAATCTACTAACCCTGATACCATTATCCACGCACTAAGGTACAAAAAAAGTGCCAGGCTCCGCGCCCGCACTCAAAACATCCTTTTGGGCCACACAATTCCCAATATTTGTATTGACACCATTGTTTGCTGTGATATAATTTTCATAGAAAAAGGTGCTGCCGCAAGACGGTCAGCCCAAACATTTCAATCACAAAAGTGATCGCGTGTCTTGACTAACGGCGATCACTTTTGTGATTATCTCGGCTTCCGATGGCATATCCAGCCATGAAAGCCGTAAAGCATAAGCTTAATACAGCAATCAAACTTTCAATAGTCATCTGTGGCTTTGACCCTCCTTTCTTCCTGATCCCAACACCGTAGTACTGTTATCTTTCCGATCGGAGTATCACCCCCTTTCCACAAGGGGCTGACCGCTTGTCAATTGGTAGCACCTGGAATTATTGTAGCATGTTGTTAATTAGCACGCAAGCATATATTTAGCTACAATGCTATTTTTTGTTATTGACATACGCCTGTTCTGTGCTATACTTTTCATAACAAGGGTGCTGCCGCAAGACGGTCAGCCCAAACATGTCAATCACAAAAGTGATCGCACTGTTCGACTAACGGCGATCACTTTTGTTTTATAAAAAAAGTGCCAGGCTCCACGCCTGGCATTTGTAATGTTAAAAAAGTACTGGGACAGTGATTTCGTAACTTTTTGAGGTGTTTTGAGCGAAAGTGTCACACTTATTTTGGGGTTGCGCGGGGTGCGTTCAATCAGGACATCGTAGTCGTAATGATTTCACGGACACAGATGGCGTTTTGTCAGCGCAGTGAGGACAAATCCGGAGCCCGGCTGCACCACGCAGGCCCGGGGCCGTCAAAAGCCTGAAAAGGTACAGATAATTCGTGACAGATTCCATGAAAAACGGCCGAAAAGACACGAAAACGGTGTCCCGCGTTCAGATCGTCCGGTGGATCTCGATATTCCGCGCCCCGCCCTACAGCCCCAGGAACACCGCGTCGGTCTCCTGGAACATCTTCACGACTTCGGGGCAGGTCGAGGGGACCTCGAACGCCTCGCCCTCGCAGACCCTGCATTTGCTGAAGCCTTCGGCTTCCGCGACGCGGTTCATCTCCGCGCACAGGAACTCAAGGGCATCGTCGAGCGTGAGCCCTTCGCTCAGCGGCATCTCGATGTCGACGTCGTCAAGATCGATGAGGGCCATCTTGAAGCACACGCTGCCCTCCCCGCTCTCGATGCGGTAGAGGCACCATTCCTGGGCGAGGGAGCCGTCCGCGCGGGTGATGTTCTCGCGCGCGAGTATGATCCTGAACCACACGGCCCAGTAGAGCTCAGCCTTGCTGAAGGAGCCGAGAGGCCTGTCGGTGAGGCAGGCCCCGTAGCTCGGCATCTCTTTGATGTACGCGATGAGGTCCTCGGGCGAACTGACCGTGCAGTACTGCGTCTGGTCGCCCTCCGGGCCGTAGCTGTAGACCGCGTCGGCGTCCAGGTCGATGTAGCCGCAGCTGCTGAGCAGGGAGACGTACCTGATGAGCGGGGATACGAACACCCCGGTCCCGGCGAACACGGTCCTCTGCCACAGCGGGTCTGCCTGCATGAGGTCGTCGTTTATATACTGGATATTTGATATTGCTTTCATCTTTCCGTCCTAAACTGTCGGCATCAGCTCGTCGAGCATGCGGTCGACCGCTTCGTTCTTCTTGATCTTCGGGTCTTTGAGCACCTTGCCGCCGAAGACTACCATCGAGGGCTGCTTCAGTGCCTTGAAGTCTTCGAGCGGGTTGCCGCTCACGACGAGGAGGTCCGCCGCCTTGCCGGGCTCCACAGAGCCTGTCTCGGAAGCGATGCCGAGTATCTCTGCGTTGCCGAGGGTGGCCGCGTAGATGGCAGCCTCAGGGGTGGAACCGGTCGCCTTGCGGAAGTACTCGAGCTCGCGCCAGGTGTCGTAGTGGAACACGTAGGGGCAGCCCGCGTCGGTGCCAAGGCCTACCGGTATGCCGTTCTCCGCGCAGGCTTTGGCGCAGCTGATTATGCCGTCGAGCACTATCTTGCCGTTGAACTGTGCGGCCTCGGGCAGCTTGAGTTCTGCCGGTGGCAGGTTCGCGATGGGCGCCGCGGGCGAGATGGTGCAGATGTCAGCGGCTCCGCGCTCCTTGAACAGCGCGATGATCTCGTCGTCGGGCATTGCGCCGTGCTCTATGGTGTCGACGCCGTTCTCGAGCGCGACCTTGACGCCAAGGGGGCTTTCGACGTGTGCCGCGACCTTGTAGCCCAGCCTGTGGGCCTCGTCGCAGCAGGCCTTTACTATCTCGGGCTTCATGCGGAGCACTCCGGGCTCGCCGCGCACTTCAGCGTCAAGCACGCCGCCGGTTATCATCAGCTTGATGAGGTCCGGGCGGAACTTTTCATGTATCTGGCGCACGTACGCGGCTCCCTCTTCGGGGGTGGTTGCCATGTAAGCCAGCACGCCCGCCATGTGGCCGCCGGGCACGGATACAGCCATATCTGAGGCGAGGATGCGCGGCCCGTCGTACTTTCCGGCCTTGATCTCGTCCCTGATCTCCGAATCGAACGACTCGAAGCCGCCGACCGTCCTTATGGTAGTGGTCCCCGAGAGCAGGTGCAGCTTTGCGCTCTTCTTGCACAGGCCCTTCATGTACATGAGAATAGGCTTGAACTTCTTCATCTTTTCGATCTGCTCGGGGGTCTTGGAAGAGCCGCCGGGCTTGCCGCTGCTTGGCAGATGCACGTGGGCGTTGATGAGGCCCGGCATCATGTATTTTCCGCCGAGGTCGTACACCTTCGCGTCCACGGGAGCCTCACCGCTGCCGACCGAGACGATCTTCCCGTCCTCGACCACTACGGTGACGCCTTCCTGCAGCTTCATGTCCTTTGTGCCGTCGAGCAGGCGGCAGTTTATGAACGCTGTCTTCATAGTATGAGTCTCCTTCCTTGCGAATGATCTATCAATTCATTTTGTGGAATGGGGGTATCATTTGAATTGCCCGAAGACCTTGAGCGACTCGAGCGGGTGACCGTCGGGCCCGAATATGGCCTGGTTGTCGACTGCGCAGCCGCCGTACCATTTGCCCGCGTCGTCGGGGTCGTAGGCCGCCGCGTAGCTCGTTGCCCAGCCGGAGCCGTACTTTTCCCAGATCGCGTGGTTCTTTTCCCAAGACTGGGTCCCTACGCTTATCCAGGTTCCTTCCCAGTAGCAGACGCCTATGCCGTTCGCAGTTTTGTTTGCGACCGTGTCGATGACCGCCGAGACGGCGTCCGCCTGGCCCTGCACGCTGAACGGGAAGTTCAGGTCTGGCCCATCAGCCGAGCTTACGGTATTGCCGAAGAAGTCGCTGTCCTTGCCGGTGTAGGCGTAGGAGGTCTCCATGACCATGACCTTTTTGCCGTACTTTCCGGCGATCTCCGAGAGCACGGAGCTCAGGTTATCGAGGGAGCCGTGCCAGTACGGGTAATACGACGAGGCGAAGACATCGTAATCGACGCCGTATCTATCGAGCTCGGCCGCGTAAGAGGCGTAGCTGCCGGTCTTCTCGGGGTTCGCGAAGTGCACCGCGACCAGGGCCTTGGGGAAGACCTCGCGTGTCGCTTTCGCCCCTGCCTGCATTATCTGCTGAACGCCGTCCCAGCTCTTTTCGCCGCAGAGCGCGCCGTTGGTCTCGTTGCCGGTCTGCACCATCGCGACCGCGACGCCCGCGTCCTTCAGCTGCTGAAGGCAGTCTCGCGTGTAAGAGTATGCGGCATCGGCCTTTTCTTCTGCGCTCATGCCCTCCCAGGCGCGCGGAGCCTTCTGCTTGCCGGGGTCCGCCCAGAAGTCGGAATAGTGGAAGTCCACGATGAGCTTAAGGCCGTTTGCGGCCGCTCTGCGCCCTATCTGCTCCGCGGCGTTTATGTCGCAGTTGCCGCCGCCGAAGCCGCGTCCCTCGGAATCGAAGGGGTCGTTCCAGACGCGCACGCGTATATGCGTTATCCCGGCCTCGGCCAGGGTCTTGAAAACGTCCTGCTCCTGTCCGTCGAAGCCGTAATACTTCACTCCGCTCGCCTCCTCGGCTATCACAGACGAGGCGTCCATGCCGAGGATGAAGGGTTCGGGTTCCGGAGCCTCAGACTTGCCGGCCGTTTCCGCGGCCCCGGGTCCGCCCGAGCAGCCCGCAAGCAGCGTCAGGCTTATCGCAGAAGCTATGATCGTTTTCATCAGTCTTTTCATTTTCTCCCCTGCCGCGTGATATCCGCATCCAGTTTATTATATCATTTTTCCGTAACTAATAAAGATTCTGCTTTGCGGCGGCTCCCCCGCATGAGATTGAATACGAAGCGGATTTGTATTATTATTTATCTGATGTTGATTTATTTGTACGACCGCGCTCGATGACTGCGGGGAGGCACAGATTTGGACAAGGAAAGTCTAAGATCGATAGAGCTGACCATAGGCCGCAGCGGCAACGATTTCAGGATGAGCCGCGGCAGCTTCAGGTACACCCAGACCGTGCACAACAAGTTCAGGCTGCTGCGCGAAGGCGAGGAGCCCGTCGAAGGCGGCTACAGGCTGGTGTTCAGGGAGCCCCGGGGCGGCGGAAAGCACTATATCGAAGTCACCGGAAGCGAAGACGACATCACTGTCGCCTACAGACGCGGACCCGGGTCCCTGTCCGGCGGTGGCCGTTCTGAAATAAAGATAAACTTCTGGAAGCTCAGCCTTCCGGCGTCGCCAAAAGAGCACATCTACGGCTGCGGCGAGACCTATTCGAAGTTCGACCTCAAGGGCGAGCGCGTGCGCATCTTCGTCGCCGAGCACCAGAACGCGAGGCGCATAGGCACCAAGATGATAAAGGAGAAGATCACCCGCAAAAAGACTGACAAGGCGGGCTCCTTCCTCAACTACGAGTCTTACTACGCCCAGCCGACCTTCGTCTCGAGCGAAAAGTATTTCGTGCACGCCGACGTCAACGCCTATTCGGGCTTCGACTTCAGGCAGCCCGACCGCACGGTGATATTCACCCAGGAGCCTCCCGTCCTGCACATAGGCAGGGCGTCGAGCTTCGAAGAACTGTCTTACAAGCTCTCGCAGCGGCTCGGCCGCCAGAGGGAGCTGCCCGACTGGCTCTACGACGGCGCGATAATAGCCGTCCAGGGTGGAACGGACGTGATAGAGCGCAAGCTCGCTGCCGCAGATGCCGCGGGAGCCAAAGTCTGCGGCGTCTGGTCCCAGGACTGGTGCGGCTGCAGGCGCACGGGCTTCGGCTATCAGGTGATGTGGAACTGGGAATGGGACCGCGAGCTGTACCCGGGCCTCGATAAGAAGATCGCTGAATGGAAGGCGCGCGGGGTAAGGTTCCTCGGCTACATCAACCCCTTCATCGCGCTCGAAAAAGACCTGTACAAGACCGCGGCGGCAAAGGGTTACTGCGTCAAGAATAAAAAAGGTGAAGATTACCTCGTGACCATCACGACCTTCCCGGCGGCGATGGTCGACTTCACGAACCCCGAGGCTTACGCCTGGTACAAAGGGCTCATCAAGGAGAACATGATAGGCCTGGGCATGGGCGGCTGGATGGCCGACTTCGGCGAATACCTGCCCATGGACTGCGTGCTCGCGAGCGGCGAAGACCCCGCTTTCGTCCACAACCAATGGCCTGCCATATGGGCCCGCATGAACCGCGAAGCCATCGAGGAGTGCGGCCTTCAGGACGAAGTGTTCTTCTTCACACGCGCGGGCCACACAGGCACCGTGAAGGAATCTGCCATGATGTGGACAGGCGACCAGCACGTAGACTGGTCACCGGACGACGGGCTTCCCTCGGTGATACCCGCAACGCTGTCGCTTGCAATGAGCGGCTTCGGCCTCACTCATTCCGACGCCGGCGGTTACACCACCATAATGCATATGACCCGCAGCAAAGAGCTGCTGCTGCGCTGGGAAGAGATGAACGCCTTCTCTCCCCTGTTCAGGTTCCACGAGGGGAACCAGCCATCGCGCAACGTGCAGTTCGACGCGGACGAAGAGCTGCTTGAGCAGCTGTCGCGCATGTCGCGCATACACGCGGGGCTCAAAAACTATCTCAAGGCTCTCGTAAAGGACAACGCGGAGCAGGCGCTGCCGGTAATGCGGCCCCTCTTCTATCACTACGACGGGCCCTGGGCCTACTCGCTGCAGAGCGAATACCTGCTCGGCAGCGAGATACTCGTCGCGCCTGTCATGACCGAAGGCGCGCGCTCGCGCAGCGTATGGCTCCCCGAGGACAACTGGGTCCACCTGTTCACCGGGCAGGACTACCTCAGCGGCACCTACGACATAAAAGCGCCGATAGGCCGCCCGCCGGTCTTCGTGCGCCGCAACTCACCCTGGTTCAAAGAGCTCATGGAGCTCGGGAAAATATAGACCCTAACCCAAGTCATTTCAGGAGGAAAGACCATGAACGATCAACAGGACCGTGAAAACAGCCGCAAGTCAAGGCTTGCGTACGGTTTCGCAGACATTTACGGAGGCGGCGCCTTCGTCGTCATAAGCACCTTCTTTACGGTGTTCCTGACCAAAGCTCTCGGCATGCCGACCGCGCTCGCAGGCACCATCCCCCTCATCGGCAAGATCTGGGACGCTGTCACAGACCCGATGATGGGCAACATCGCGGACCGCACCAAGTCAAGATTCGGAGCCAAGCGCTTCTGGATACTCGTCGGAAGCATCATCTCCGCCATCACCTTCCTCGTGATGTGGATACCGTTCACCGCAGGCGGCTCGGCCACCGGACAGTACCTGTTCTACGTGCTGATGTACTGCCTCTTCTCGACCGGCTTCACCATCGTCATGGTCCCCTATAACGCGCTTCTGCCCGACATGGTCGACGATTACACAGTCCGCGCCCGCTTCTCGAGCACACGCATGGCGTTCTCGGCCTTCGGCGCGATAATCGCTGGTCTCATCCCGACCCTCTTTATCAAGGACAACACCAACCCGAAGCAGTACCTCGTGGTCGCAGTCATCTTCTCCGTGGTCTTCCTCGTCGCCATACTTCTGACCTTCGCGGGAACCTGGGAAAAGCAGAAGGAAGTCCGCAAGATCAGCATGAAGCAGAGCTTCGTGGAATCGTTCACGGTCTTCAGGAGCAGGTCTTTCCGCCTCTTCATCGGCATATTCGTCTTCGGCCAGATGGCCGCCGACTTCATCACAGGCCTTGCGGTCTACTACATCGACGACGTGCTCAACGCCTACGGCGGAGGCAACTTCACCTACATGATGGGCGTGATACTCGTCTCCCAGTTCCTCGGTATGCTGCTCTTCGGACCTATCATGGCAAAGACCTCGAAGAAGTTCCCGATACTCATCGGGACCCCGGTGCGCATCGCCGCGACCATCGCTATGCTGTTCCTCTCGCATGAGGGAGCGCCCTTCATGGTGATACTCGCGCTGACCTTCGTCATCGGTCTCGGAATGGCCGGAACCTCGACCACCATCTACGCGATCCTGGCTGACATGGCAGACGTGGACGAGCTCATCACCACCATCAACCGCCCGGGCATCTGCAGCGGCATGGCCACCTTCACCCGCAAGATCGCGGCAGGCCTCAGCTCAGCCCTCATCGGCGTGCTGCTCGCCATCGTAGGCTACGACGAAGTCGCCGCCAGCAGCGGTCTCAGACAGGCTGCCTCGACCCAGAGGGGCATCGCTTACATCTACATCTTCGCTCAGGTCGTGCTCCTGCTGATCACCCTGTTCATGACCGTGCTCTTCCCGATCACCCGCAAGGAGTTCGACATAGTAAGGCGCGAGATCAAGCGCCGCAAGGGAGAGGCCGACTTCGAGCCGACCAAGGAAGAGATCAAGGTCTGCGAGCGCGTCACCGGTTTCAAATTCGACGAGCTCTGGAACATCGAAAACGCTTCTCATCTGAAGAAGGAGGCTTAACTTGAAAATAGGTTTTGTAGGGCTCGGCATCATGGGCGAGCCCATGTGCGCGAATATAATCAAAAAGCATGACGATCAGGTCTTCGTCTACAGCCACGGCCAGGCGGCTATCGACAGGCTCGTGGCTCAGGGAGCCGTCGGCTGCGCTTCTTCCCTCGAGGTAGCGCGGAACGCCGACATCTTCATCAGCATGGTAACCCGCTCCGAGAACTCGCGGCAGGTCTATACCGAGATCGCTCCCGCGATGGGACCCGGAAAGTACTGCATAGACATGAGCACCATCGACCCCTCGGTCTCGGTGGAGCTGTCTGAGATGATCAAGGCGACCGGAGCCGAGTTCATCGACGCGCCGGTGGTAAAGAGCAAGCCGGCAGCCATAGCAGGAAAGCTCGGCATCTACGTGGGAGGCTCCGAGGCCGCTTACGAAGCCATGAAGCCTATACTGCTCTACATGGGCGAGAACGTCATCCGCATGGGTGATAACGGCAAGGGCCTCGTCATGAAGATCTGCCACAACGCCCTCGTTTCGCAGATACAGAACGGCGTGAACGAAACGGCCACCCTCGCGGCAGCAAACGGCATAGACATACTCACCTACGCCCAGGCCATATCCTACGGCGGGGCCGGCAACTGGTACCTCGATTCCAAGAAGGCCGCCCTCGCGGCCGAAGACTACACTACGGCCTTCAGCGTGCAGAATGAGCACAAGGACGTGCACATCTGCCTCGATCTCGCCGCCCAGTGCGGCGTAAAGATGCCGGGCGAAGAAAATGCCGCCCGCGTCTACGACAAGGCACTCGAGATGGGCCTCGGCGGAGAGGACTTCTGCGCCACGATAAAGGTGGTGCGCGGTGAGTAGGATCAGCGAACTGCTGTTTTATCTGACCATACTGCTGACGCACATAATACAGGGCATAACGGGCTTTGCGGGAACCATTCTCGCAATGCCCTTTTCTCTGCGCCTGGCGGGCATGGACGTCGCCGTGCCGGTGCTGAACATGCTCGGCCTTGTGAGCGGCATCTACGTGACCGCGGGAAGCTGGCGCAATATCGTTCGCGGAGAGCTCAAACGCATACTGCTCGTGATGGGCAGCTGCGTGCTGATAGGCCTCGCCCTGCGCACGATGCTCTCGGGCAAGCCGCAGCTTTTGTATATAATACTGGGCGTGGCGATACTGGCTATAGCCATCCACGGCATGTGGAGCATGCTCAAAGGCCGTAAACAGGCCGCTGGCGGCGAGAAAAACGCGCAGGCGGGTGATTTGCCGTCCGCGGAGGAAAACGGCCTCAAAACGGCTGTTTCGGCTCCGCAGGAGGGTCCGCGCGAAAAGCTAATCTCGTACCTGATGCTCATCGCCGCCGGTCTGGTGCACGGCATGTTCGTCTGCGGCGGGCCGCTGCTGATCGCCTACCTCACGAAGCGCGTCAAGACCAAGGAGAACTTCCGCGCGACCATCTCGGTCGTCTGGATCTTCCTCAACGGCGTGATATTCGTGACGCAGCTCTTCCAGGGCGCGTGGAACCCGCATCTCTGGCTGGTGCAGCTCAAGAGCCTGCCCTTCTTCTTCGGAGGGATGTTCATAGGCAGCAGGCTGTACAAGCACATGAGCCAGCAGTTCTTCATAGGGCTAACTTACGTCCTGCTGTTCATCGCGGGACTGACACTGTTTTTCAAATAGGAGTTTACAATGAAAAGATTTCAGGCAGCTTATGTACCGGTCGGGGTCCCGACCTTTCATCTTGAGAGCGCGCAGAAGGAGTTCGACAAGTCCGCCGCGCTGCTGCGCTCGCTCTGCGATAACGTCGCCGTGCCTTTGGAGATGCTGCTCTCGATAGACAAGCTCAACGCTTTCCTCGACACGGTCGACCCTGACCTCATCGTTCTGCAGAACATAACCTTCGCTAACGCGGCTTACGCGGGCGAGGTGATGCACCGCTTCGCAGACAGGCCGGTGCTGCTCTGGACCCTGCGCGAGCCCGTGATCGACGGCGGACGCCTGCGCCTCAACTCTCTGACTGGCGCGTATTCCGCGGCGAACGCCATGAGGCAGCTCAAGAAGGAAAGCTTCGAATACATCTTCGGAAGCCCCGAAGAGGAAAAGGTCCGCGCCAAGGTCAAGGCGACGATAGAGGCCGCGAAGCTCAGGCTCGCGATGAAGTCGCTGAAGATGGCGGCAGTGGGCCACACGCCCCAGGGCTTCGGCTTCGGAAGAGCCCTGGACCTCGACATGCAGGAGAAGTTCGGAGTGAGGCTCGAGAGCATAGAAGCCCGCGAGCTGATAGAAAAGGCGAAGGGCTTCAGCGATGAGGACGTCGCGGAATACCTCAAAGACGCGTCGGGCCGCATGAAGGGGCTCGAAAGCACCCCCGAAAAGAACCGCCTCGACTTCGCGAGGCTCTATAAGGCTTACGACGAATACGTAAAGGCTAACGGCATAGGCGCCCTCGCTTCGCGCTGCTGGCCCGATTTCTTCACGAGCTTCGGCACCCCGGTCTGCGCGGCTCTCGCCATGCTGAACGACCTCGGCGTAGCCGCAGCCTGCGAAGCAGACTGCTACGGAGCGCTCTCTATGTGGCTCGGACAGCAGCTCACCGGCAAGCCCGCCTTCTTCGGAGACCCGGTCTCGATGAACGAAGAGGAGAACACTATAAGCTTCTGGCACTGCGGCACCGCGGCCTGCTCTCTTGCACGCGAAGACACCGGCGCCTGCGTGGGCGTTCACTGCAACCGCAAGATAGGCCCCACCCTCGAGTTCGGCTGCAAGGCGGCTCCGCGCGTGACGGTCTTCCGCATAGGCCGCGAGGCGGACGGTTCCTTCCGCTTCTTCATAGCCGGCGGCGAAGCCCTCGACAAGCCGCAGCAGTTCCTCGGCACCTCGATGGTCGTGAAGACCGACGCCTCCGCCGAAGAGATCGTATACACCACCGTTCAGGAGGGCTGGGAACCGCACTACGCCGTCATCTACGGCGACGCGGCCGACTCCCTCGAGATACTCGCGAACATGCTCGATATAAAAGTGCTGAGGTTCTAGACCTGAAGTGGTAAAACAAAAGTAGACACTTCAAAAAAGGCTGTCTCAAAGCAGACATTCGAAAGAGTGTCTGCTTTTTCTTTCGGTAAAATGATTTAGGAGGTGAATGATATGGGAAGACCAAAA
>Ga0079305_1000462_pt1 | contig 87677 bp, 74 predicted proteins | sample LMS_cellobiose_e_FD_79183 | JGI IMG/M metagenome (GOLD analysis project Ga0079305, IMG submission 79183) | Rumen-fistulated moose microbial communities from Alaska, USA - LMS_cellobiose_enrichment | ecosystem: Host-associated > Mammals > Digestive system > Stomach > Rumen fluid ...
ACCTTGGCGACAGCGGCAGCAGTATCGCGTACAGCTCTATCCTGCCCGCTATCATGATCAGCGCCAGCACTATCTTGGCGGCGTCGGAGTAGAAGGCGTAATTGCCAATCGGCCCTACCAGGCCGAAGCCGGGCCCTATGTTGGAAAGGCAGGCGATCACCGACGAGATGCAGGTCTCGAAGTCGGTGTTCTCAAAGCTCAGCAGGAAGATCCCCACTGCGGCCGTAACTATATAAAGAAACAGGAAGGTCACGGTCGAACTGACCGCTTCTTCGGACACGCTCCGCCCGCCGAGCTTTATCGGCTCCACGCTGTCGGGGTGCAGCCTCCTGCGCACTCCCCTGCGCATCACCTTCCACGCGAAAATCAGCCTTATGACCTTGATGCCGCCGCCCGTAGACGAGGCGCAGCTGCCGATGATCATAAGCATGAACAGCACGATCCTTGCAGGCAGAGGCCACAGCGCGAAATCGGCGGTGGCGTAGCCCGTCGTGGTTATGACCGAAGACACCTGGAATACCGACTGTCTCAGACCCTCGCCAGGCGAAGTAAGGCCGTTGAGATACAGGCAGCCCGCGATAAACAGGGTCGAGACCGCGACTATCGAAAGATAGGTCTTGAGCTCGGGATCGCGAAGGGCGCTGAGCTTGCGGCCGAAGATCAGCCTGTGATATATGCCGAAATTGACGCCGCAGGCGAGCATGAACACCACTATGACCAGCTCGATATAAACGCTGCCGAACTGCGCGACGCTGGCGGAATAATTCGAAAAACCGCCTGTGCCCACGGTGCCGAAGCTGTGTATAGCCGCGTCGTAAAGGCTCATGCCCCCGGCCATCAGCAGCGCGATCTCCGCGACCGTAAACAGCGTATATATCTTGTACAGCGAGCTTGCGCTCTCGCGCAGGGTAAAGTTGGTCTTGTCCATGGTCGGACCCGTGGTCTCGGCCCTCATGACCCTCTGCCCGCCTATTCCGAGCATAGGGAAGAGCGCTATAGTCAGCACGAGTATCCCCATGCCGCCCAGCCAGTGGGTCAGCGACCTCCAGAGCAGCATGCCCTTTGGCAGCGACTCAATGTCTGTCAGTATGCTAGCCCCCGTGGTCGAAAAGCCCGAAGAGGTCTCGAAGAAGGCGTCCGCGAAGCCCGGTATGCAGCCCTCGATGGTGAACGGAAGGCAGCCCAGGGCAGACATCAGCAGCCACGAAAGAGCTCCTATCAGCAGGCCGTCCCTCATGCGCAGCGCCCTGCCCGATTCGGGTATGTATTTCTGCATCGCAAAACCCACCACCGCCATGGGCAGAGCGCATACAGCGAACGCCCTGACGCTGGACTCCTCCCCGTAATACAGGGAAACGCCCGCGGGCAGCAGCATCGCAAGGCCCACGAGCATCATCACCGCGCTTATGGTTTTTATGATGTAGTTTCTGTTATGCATCAGCTTACCGATATCAAAGCTTCAAGCTCCGGAAGAGCCGAGAGCAGCGAAAGAATTATCAGCCTGTCCCCTTCTTTTATCACCGTGGAACCGTTCGGGATGATGGTCTCCGCGCCGCGCTTGAGAGCCACGAACAGCATGTCCTTGGGGACGCCCGCCCCCGCGAGGCTCTTGCCCGTTATGCTCATGCCGGCGGACGCCGTCACGCGCACTATCTCAGCCTGGCCCTGTATCATCTGCGAGAACACCGCCATGCGGTCGCGCTGAACGTAGCGCAGTATATCTGTGACGCACATGTCCACGGGGTTTATTATCATGCTCGCGCCGAGGTCATCGGTTATAGCCGAGTAGTTCTTGCGGCTCACCTTAGAAACGACGTCCGGGACCCCGCAGCGCTTCGCGACCAGCGAGAGCAGCAAGTTCTCCTCGTCAAAACCGGTCACGGCGACGAAGGCGTCCATCGACTCTATGTTCTCCTCCGAAAGGAGGTTGTTGTCCGAAGCGTCCCCGCGCAGCACGAGCACGTTTTCGAGCTTGTTTGAAAGATATGCGCAGCGGTCCTTGTCGATCTCTATGACCTTTACGGCGACTCCGTGCTTTTCGAGCATGTCGGCCAGGAAGTAGCCTGTTTTGCCGCCTCCCGCTATCATGACGCGCCTGACGTTGCTGGTGCGCACCTTGCGCATGCGCCTGCTCATCTCTTCGATGCGCTCCTCGCTCCCCATCACGTAGAGGATGTCGCCTTCGAGCAGCTCCGTGCTGCCGTTGGGCACGATTATGCGCCCTTCCCTCGAGACCGCCGCGATCACCATGTTCCTTGACGAGAGCGGTATCTCCATGAGCTTTTTGCCTATCAGGTCGGGCTGCTGCTCTATGGCCATCTCGAGCATGGCGTAGCCGTCGGCGGAATAGCGCCCGCCCTGCAGTGAATATTTTTCCGTGAGGTACTTGAATATCTCCTTGGCGCAGGACATGTCGGGGTTGACGATATGGTCTATGCCCAGGCTCTCCTCGACGAAGGGCAGCTGGGTCACGTGGTCGGCCGAGCGCACCCTCGCGATGACGCAGGGGCAGCCGAGGTGCTTCGCGAACGCGCAGAGCACCATGTTGCGCTCGTCAAAATCGGTCGCGCCTATAAACAGGTCGTAACCTGCAATGCCAAGCTCCGTAAGCACTTCGGCCTTCTTGGCGTTGGCGCTCACGGTCATGATATCGAGGCGCGAACTGACTCTCTGCAGCAGCTCCCCGTCCTTATCGATCAATGTTACCTCGTTGCCTCCGCTCATAAAAGTTTCGGCAAGGGTCACGCCGAGCTTTCCGGCGCCTGCTATCGCGATCTTCATGACTGTGCTCCTTTTATTGTTGTATATTATACCACATAATATGCAATCGTCCCCTTTTTCTGCATATTATAAGGAAACAAAATAAAGAGGCTCCCGGAGGAGCCCCTTAAAAGAATAGGAGTTAGGTATTTGCTATCTGTAAGCCAGCACCACGTCGACTTCGGAAACTACGTCCTCGCCTACCTTGAGCACTGCGTGGGAGAAGCTTATGGCCTTGTCTTCGCGAAGCCTGGTGTGGGTCGCGTAGATGCTGATCACGTCGCCCGGCTTGACCATCTTCTTGAAGCTGATGTTGTTTGCGCCGAGGAAGTACGGGGTCTTGCCCTTGTAGCGCTCGTCCATCAGATAGAGGATGCTGCAGGTCTGCGCGGCGCTCTCGATCTGGTAAACGCCGGGGAGCACCGGGTTTCCCGGGAAGTGCCCCTGGAACACCGGCATCTCAGCCTTTACGTAGAGCTTGCCCGTGCAGCTTTCGCCCGGGACCAGGTCTTCGACCTCGTTGACGAGAAGCAGCGGATCCCTCTGCGGGATGATCTCCATAACCTGTTCCTGATTGAGTGTCATAAATAACCTCCTAAGCTTCCGCTTATTACGCCTGATAGCTTGAAGCCATCATCTTGTAGTAATCGAGGCGTTCCTTCGCGTCGTTCTTTGCCTTCTCGAAGAGCTGGTCGGCCTCTGCAGGATACTTCTTGGCGAGGGAAGCGTAGCGGACCTCGCTGAGCATGAATTCCTTCATGTCGGCTGCCGGTTCCTTGCTGTCGAGCTGGAACGGGTTGAGGCCTTCTTCCTTCCTTCTCGGGTCGAAGCGGTACATATGCCAGTAACCGCACTCGACTGCCCTCTTCTGCTGGTTCTGGGACTCGCTCATGCCGGCCTTCAGACCGTGGTTGATGCACGGGCAGTAGCCGATGATGAGGGACGGTCCGTCATAGCTCTCGGCCTCTCTGATGGCCTTGAGGGTCTGGTTCTTGTCTGCGCCCATGGCTACCTGAGCTACGTAAACGTAACCGTAGGTCATGGCCATTGCGCCGAGGTCCTTCTTCTTGTTGCGCTTGCCGCTTGCAGCGAACTTGGCGATAGCGGCAGCCGGGGTAGCCTTGGAGGACTGTCCGCCGGTGTTGGAGTATACCTCGGTGTCCATAACGAAGACGTTGATGTTCTCGCCGGAAGCGAGCACCTGGTCGAGTCCGCCGTAGTCGATGTCGTATGCGCAGCCGTCGCCGCAGGTCACCCACTGGGACGCGCGTACGAGGTAGTCGCTGCGCCTGTCGAGCTCCGCGAGGTCGGGATTGCTGAGGTCTGCGGTCTTCAGAGCTTCCGCGAGCCTGTCGGCGCGGTCTCTGGTGTGTTCGTGGACGTTGAAGCCTTCGAGCCATGCCGCCATGGCGTCCTTGAGCTCGCCTTCGGCGAGGGTCGGGAGCACTCTTTCAGCGACGAGCTTGAGCCTGCTGCGCTGAGCGCTGTTGCCGAGCATCATGCCGTAGCCGAATTCAGCGGTATCTTCGAAGAGCGAGCAGCCCCATGCCGGACCCTGGCCCTTGGTGTTGGTGGTCCAGGGTACTTCGGGGGAACCGCCCCAGATGTGGGAGCATCCGGCGGAGTTGGAGATCATCATGTGGTCGCCGTAGAGCTGGGTGACGAGCTTGATGTACGGGGTCTCCGCGCAGCCGCCGCAGGCGCCGTTGAACTCAAGATAGGGCTTGAGGAACTGGCTTCCCTTTACGGTGTACTTCTGCTTCTCGTCGATCTCCTTCCAGGTGACGTGGTTGTCGGTGTACTGCCACTCGGCGCTGTTCTGTTCCTGACGCGGCTCGAAGTATTCCATCTCGAGGGCATTGACCGGGCAGGCCTTGACGCAGACGCCGCAGCCCGTGCAGTCGAGTCCGCTGATGGCGAGATGATACTTGAGGCCTGCGAAGCCTTTGGCTTCCTTCATTTCCATGCCTTCCGGAGCGCCTGCAGCCTCTGCCTCGTCGAGCAGTATCGGTCTGATGACCGCGTGCGGGCAGACGAAGGAGCACTGGTTGCACTCGATGCACTTCTCGGCCTTCCATGCGGGAACGTCGATTGCGATGCCTCTCTTCTCCCACTTGGAGATGGCGCCGTACCAGCTGCCGTCCTCGTGGTCGTTGAACGCGCTTACCGGCAGGGTGTCGCCCTTCTGGCGGCCCATTACGCCGAGTATGTTCTTGTAGTAGTCGGGAGCGCCGGTGTCCTTTTCGGGCTCGTCGGCTGCGGTCTTCCAGCTCTCGGGGATGGTGACCTCGTGGATCATGCTGATGCCGCGGTCTACCGCCGCGCAGTTCATGTCTACGATGTTCTGGCCCTTGTTGCCGTAGGTCTTCTTGATCGAGGTCTTGAGGGCGTCGACTGCCTGGTCGAGGGGCAGTATTCCGCTGAGCTTGAAGAAGGCCGCCTGGCAGATCATGTTGATGCGGCTGCCGAGACCGAGCTCACGCGCCGCGCTGAAAGCGTCGATGGTGTAGAACTTGGCGTTCTTGTTGGCGAGGGTCCTCTTGAGGCTGCCCGGGAGCTCCTTCTCGAGCTCTTCGTCGCTCCAGACGGTGTTGAGGAGGAAGGTGCCGCCGTCCTTGAGGGTGCTGACGAGGTCGTACTTCTTTACGTAGCTCTGGTTGTGGCACGCGATGAAGTTGGCGTCCTGGATCTGATAGCTGCCCTTGATGGGATCCGGTCCGAAGCGCAGGTGGCTCTGGGTCACGCCGCCGCTCTTCTTCGCGTCGTAGGCGAAGTAAGCCTGGGTATTGTATTCGGTGTTGTCGCCGATGATCTTGACTGCCTGCTTGTTGGCGCCGACGGTGCCGTCAGCTCCGAGGCCCCAGAACTTGGCGCTGAAGTTGCGCTCCGGAGTGGAGTCGAACTTCTCTGCGTATACGGGGATGGAATGATGGGTGACGTCGTCCACGATGCCTACAGTGAAGTGGTCCATGGGCTCTGCCTGTTCGAGGTTCTGGAACACAGCCATGACGTCCATCGGAGTATAGTCCTTGGAGGCGAGTCCGTAGCGGCCGCCGATGATCAGAGGCCTTACGTCCTTCTTGTTGAAGGCGCTTACTACGTCGAGGTAGAGAGGTTCGCCAGTGGCGCCGGGCTCCTTGGTGCGGTCGAGCACCGCGATGCGCTTTACGGTCTTGGGCAGCGCAGCGACGAAATGCTCAGAACTGAACGGTCTGTAGAGGCGAACCTGTACCATACCGATCTTCTTGCCGCGGGCGGTCCAGTAATCGAGAGCTTCCTTGGCGACTTCGCAGCCGGAGCCCATGCAGACGATGACGTTCTCCGCTTCGGGATCGCCGTAGTAGTCAAACAGATGATAATTGGTGCCTGCGACCGCGTTGAGCTTGTCCATGTTCTCCTGGACTACTGCGGGCAGAGCGTCATAGAACTTATTGGTAGCTTCTCTGAACTGGAAGAAGATGTCGGGGTTTACTGCATTGCCGCGGAACTGCGGGTGGTTCGGGTTGATGGAGTTGTTTCTGAATGCGGTGACAGCGTCCCAGTCGAGCATCGAATCGATGTCCTCGTCGGAAAGGATCTCGATCTTCTGGTATTCGTGAGAGGTGCGGAAGCCGTCAAAGAAATGCATGAAGGCCATGCGCCCCTGAATCGCGGAAAGATGGGCGACGGTGCCGAGGTGGTAGCACTCCTGGACGCTGCCGGAGCAGAGCTGAGCGACGCCGGTCTGACGGCAGCTCATTACGTCCTGATGGTCGCCGAAGATGGAAAGAGTGTTGGAGCCCAGAGACCTGGCGCTTACGTGGAAGACGCCGGGGAGCAGCTCGCCCGCGATCTTATAGATATTCGGGAGCATGAGCATGAGGCCCTGGGAAGCGGTGTATGTGGTGGAGATGGCGCCTGCCTGCAGGGAACCGTGAAGAGCGCCTGCGGCGCCTCCCTCCGACTGCATCTCCCTGATCTTTACGGTCTGACCGAAAAGATTCTTCTTGCCCTGGGAAGCCCATTCATCTATCATCTCGGCCATCACCGAAGACGGGGTGATAGGATAGATAGTAGCGACTTCTGTGAACGGATACGACGCGTATGCTGCCGCGGTGTTTCCGTCCATGGTTTTCTTGATCCTCTGACTCACTTGACTTTCCTCCTGAATCTTTTTTATGCTAAATTGTTCGATATTGCCGAACAGTGGTTGACATTTTCGTACGGCACAACTATAATACCCTGTAAAGAACCCAAATGCAAGAGGTAAATATGGAAACGGCAGAAAAAAAATCGAAGATACAGGCTGTAAGCCGGGCCATCGACATACTGCGCTGTTTCGAAGGTAAAAGAGAGCTCGGTATAACCGAGATAAGCAAGGCCGTCGGCCTTCACAAGAGCACCGCAGCGGGCCTTGTCAGCACGCTCTGCGCCGAAAGGCTGCTCGAGCAGGATCCCTCCAACGGCAAGTACAGGCTGGGGCTCGAGCTCTTCCGCCTGGGCAAGAACGTGCACACAGACCTTCACGAGCTCTGCCACCCCCACCTTCTCGATCTGTCCGAGGCCGTGGGCGAGACCGTGAACATGGCCATGCTCGACGGAGACGGGATAGTTTACATCGACAAGATAGACAGCCCCCGCTCCATGCGAATAGTGAGCCGCATAGGCCAGCGCATCCCCTTCTACTGCACCGCCAACGGCAAGGCACTGGTCGCCCGCCAGCCGGCGGAGGTCATCGACCGGCTCCTCGCGGACTTCTCCCCGCGCATATATACGGAAAAGACGATAAAGACGGCAGACGAGATGCGCAAGGTGCTCGCGAAGAGCCTTAAGGACGGCTACGCCTGCGACGACGAGGAATACGAGACCGGCCTCATCTGCTACTCAGTGCCCATCCTCAAAAAAGACGGAGTCCCGGACATCGCCATCAGCGTCTCCGGCCCCGCGGGCCGCATGCAGGGAGAGTTCCGCGGGCACGTGCTCGACAGCCTCAAAGCCACGGCCGAAAAGATATCTGCTGCAGTAAGAGATTATCTGTAAGAACCCCGCCGTTCCCGGGGCGGAAAATGGTCATACTATTTTGAATAGAAAAAGTTTTGACCATTGCGCCCCGGTCTTTTATGACATTTTTGGTCATTATTTTCCGCCGATTAAAATAGTTGGACCATTGTTTTTACTGTAGGACATGGTTTTTTGGTCACACTTTCCCAACTTTGAATAAAACAGTACCAAGTTCCGGACCCGGCGCGGGCCATAAATGGTCAAAGCTATTTGAAATATGAAAAACTATGACCAATCGATCAAATAAATAAAAAACAGCCCCGGTCTTAGACCCCGGGCTGCCATTGCCGGATCCCCCAGTCCTCAAAGTCCCACTCGGGCATATAATCATTGCACTCATAGTCGATGTACCAAAGCAGGCCGCCGGACACCACAAAATTTGTGGGATAATAGTCGATGTTCAAACCTGCAGCCATGGCTTTTGCCGCCATGTCACGTACCTGCGGCAGATAGTCCGTTACGGGCACGCCGTCGTAGATCATTTCAGCAATGGTCGGTCCGTCAATGTAATCTTTTACGATCCGCTCCGCGTCAATATCGATATCCAGCATCTCAGGGATGCGGATACCGGCATTTTTGAGGCGCACATAGTCACGCTGCTCGGCCTCTATCTTGTTGCCGAAATTGTAATAGTCGCAGGGCTCGTGGTGGATCTGCTTCAAAACGGCAAGCTGCCCCCCGCATTCAGACAGATAAGAATACCCGCCCTTTCCGTGACCGAGCAGGCGGAGGATGCGGTAATGCTTTTCGTGCAGGATGATCTCCTTCTCCAACATGTCACCTCTCCCGCTCAGAGGAGCATCTTAAGCATTCCCGGACCGTCCCGCTCGCATGGCGGCTCCCAGCCGGCAGAAGTATAGAGATTCAGAAAGATATCTGTTGTCAATTCATTTATTCTCAGTTCCATTTCAATCTTGGCATATATTTTTTTCAGTAAGTCCCGTCAGAAATATAGATAACGGCAGGTCGATTGTCAAGTTCATCCCGGCGAACGGACGCCCTTGCGCATCTTCCCGCGCGCATATATACTTAAAAGACGGAAATAAACGCATCAGCGATGATTTGTTAAGAGAAAGGACACGCCATGAAAGTATTGATGATATGCGGGAGCCCGCACGAACACGGGACCACGCGCGCAGCCCTCGACGAGATGATAAAGGTATTCGACGCGGAAGGCGTCGGGAGCGAGATAGTATTCGTAGGCAAGGAGCCCGTTTACGGCTGCCTCGGCTGCGCCTCCTGCATGAAGACAGGCGAATGCTTCAGGCACGACATAGTCAACGAGCTCTCGAAGAAGTTCGAGGCAGCCGACGGCCTGGTCATCGCCAGCCCGGTCTACTACGCCTCCCCCAACGGAGCGCTCATCGCGGTGCTCGACAGGCTCTTCTACAGCTACCACGGCCCGCTCGTCGGCAAGGCAGCTGCAAGCGTCGCGGTCGCAAGGCGCGGAGGAGTCACGACCACCTGGGACGTGCTCAACAAGTACATCACCTACGGCGGCATGGCGGTCGCCACGGGCCAGTACTGGAACGGCCTGCACGGCAAAGGCTACGACCAGGCGCAGGAAGACCTCGAAGGCCTTCAGCAGATGCGCACGCTCGCGCGAAACATGGTCTTCCTCATGAAGTCCCTCGCACTGGGCAAAGAGAAGTTCGGCCTGCCCGAAAAAGAGCCCATCCTGCGCACCAATTTCGTAAGATAACAAATTATATGACAACAGCCCCGCGCGCCTTGCTGCGGGGCTGTTTTTGTGCTTATAAAGGGTCTCAGCTCACATCCACTTCTTCTTTTTGAAGAATATCAGGCAGAACACCACTATCAGGACGCTGACTGCGAAGACCAGCGGGTAGCCGATCTTCCAGCCGAGCTCGGGCATGTAGCGGAAGTTCATCCCGTACCAGCCCGCGATGAGGGTCAGCGGCATGAAGATGGTTGTGACTACGGTGAGCAGGGTCATTATGCGGTTCTGCTTTACCTCGAGCTGCGAATGGTAAAGGTCGCGGACCTGCATGCTGTGGTCGCGCAGCGACACCGCGGAATCGTGCCTGCGCACCATGCGGTTCATGAACAGGTGCATGTAGCGCAGGTTCTGTTCACTGAAGAAGCCGTTCTCGTTCTCGAGAAGCTCCTGGGCCATATCGATTATCTGCTCATAGTGCACGAGCAGCTCGCGCACGTCGCTCCTGATCTCGTTGACGCGTACCATGTCGCCCTCGCCTTCCGAAGCCAGAATGATGTCCTCGATGCTGTCGAGCTCGTCCTCGTACCTTTCGATGATAGGCAGGTCGGGGTCCACGATCAGCTCGAGGAAATCGTAGAGGAAACGCTCAAGGCTGGGTTCGCGCCAGTGCTTGGTACTGCGGATGACGGATATCATCTCCTGCACCTTGCCGCTGTCGTCGATGAAGACGACGCCCTTTTCGTCGAGCGCAAACGCGAAGCGGAAGGCTTTGCCCTTGAGGTTCTCCCGGTCGGGAATAAGGAAAGTCCCCGTAAGGGAATCGTAGTTGACCTCAGCCTTGGTGTTGTGGATGTTGAGGACGTCCGGTTCTAGCTCTATGCCCATGTCGAACCTGTCGCGCTCCTGTTTCCACTCGGGAGTGGTGAGCACCGCGACGTACTGCAGCTCCTGCTGGCCGTGCAGCTCTTCCGCGCTGCAGGCTCTCATATTCTGTTCAAGCAGATAGTATTCCATTCTCTATTTTACGCGGATCTGCGGGAAAGGCTTCACGCCCTCGACTGCCTGGGCCGGGGTGATCTCGGCGTCCCCGTTGTCGATATCGATGATGACGTAGTCGTCGCTGCCCATGCCGAGCTCCTTCATATAAGAGAGCTGGCGCAGGCCGTGGCGGGACTCCATGCGCTCCGTGAGAGCGGCCTTGTCTTCGGGCTTCATGGCGTATACGCAGTCGACGCAGGCTTTGTCCACAGCGAGGATATCAAGCGAAGCGAGTATGCCGACGTTCGGGGTGACCACCGGTTCCGCCGCCCTGCCCTCGCAGTCACATGATACCGACATGTTGCGCATCACGTTGACGTAGCAGATGTTCTTTCCGAAGTGATCAATGGTCGCCTTGGTCGATTCGCTGATCTTTTCCATGAGCTCTTCCTTGTCGACTCCCCAGGGATTGATGCCCTTCTTGTGGATCATCTTCTTGCCGATCTTGCCGTCGGCGCAGCCTATGCCTATGTTCTTGTTGGAACCGCCGAAGCCGCCCATGACGTGGCCCTTGAAGTGGGTCAGCACGAAGAGCGAGTCGTAGTTCATGATGTGGGAGCCGCAGCTCATATCAGTGAACCACTTGCCGCCGTTCACGGGGAGCATCACGGTGCCCTCCTCGTCCATGATGTCGACGGGGCAGAAATCCCAGCCGTTGACCTTCAGGGTCTTGCGGTGCTTTCTTGTGGTGGAGCGGTCGCCGGTATAAAACGTGTTGGTCTCAACGATGACCGCGTCCTTAAGTCCCGGCTCCGCTGCCATGAGCTCCTTGACCCAGTAAGCGGGCACGATGTTGGGTCCCTGTTTTTCACCGGTGTGGAGCTTTATAGCGATCTTGCCGGTGATATTCTGATTTACTCTGTCATAGGCCTTTTTCAGCCCTTCGGGAGAAAGGTCTCTGGTGAAATACACTATGCTCTTTTCTGCCATGTGTTCCGGCTCCTTTCGGATATCGGTCTGATAAGGATGTTATCAGTCCTCGGATTCGATAACGGTAAGGGTAGCTGAGGCGACTGCGGCGTCGACGAGCGCTTCGACGTCGAGCTTTGATTCCGAGGCTTCGATCTTTTCGAGCTTCGGTTTGGTGACAGGGTGTTTGGGGAGGAACACCGTACAGCAGTCCTCGTAGGGTTCGATGGACTTGTCGTAGGTGCCTATGTCCTTCGCTATGCGCATGATCTCGGTCTTGTCCATGCCGATGAGCGGGCGCATCACGGGGAGCGTCGTAGCAGCGTCAGTGACGACCAGGGCTTCAGCGGTCTGGCTCGCGACCTGGCCGAGGCTCTCGCCGGTGATCAGCATGTAGCTGCCCTCCTGCCTCGCCATGCGGTCTGCGCAGCGCACCATGAAGCGGCGCACGAGTATGGTGGTCTCGTCTTCGGGGCAGTTCTGAACGATCTGCTCCTGTATCGGCAGCAGGTTGATGCTGTGCATGCGTATGGGGCCGGTGTAGCGGCTGAGTATCTGCGCGAGCTCCTTGACCTTCTCGAAGGCGCGCTCCGAGGTATAGGGATAGCTGTGGAAGTGGACCGCGTCGATGAACATGCCGCGGTGGGCCATCATAAAAGCCGCGACCGGAGAATCGATGCCGCCCGAAAGCAGCACCATGCCCTTGCCGTTCGTGCCGAGCGGGAGCCCTCCGAAGCCGGAGATCTTCTTTTCGTAAACGTAGGCAAAGCCCCTGCGGACGTTGACGTAGAGCGAGCAGTCGGGCTCGTGGACGTCGACCTTGAGGACCTTGCAGCCCTTGAGAACGTAGCCGCCTATCTTGCGGGCTATCTCGGGAGATTCGAGCGGGAAGCTCTTGTCGCCGCGCTTGGCTTCGACCTTGAAGGTCTTTATTCCGCGGCTCTCGATGACGCCGAGCATGTAATCCGCGGCGACCCGGCCTATCTCGGCCATGATCTCGTCTGCGCTCTTGGGCTCTATTACTATCTCGCGTGCGGGGCTTATCGAATCGACTCCGAACACCCTTCCGACCTCGCGCAGGGTGTCTTCTGCGCGGATCGCGAGCGGGGTGCGCACGAAGATGAGGCCGTCAGCCCTTACGACCTTGACGCCCTCGTACTTCTTCATGACCTTTTCAATGCGCTGAACGAGCATGCGCTCGAAGTAGGGCTTGTTATCGCCCTTGAGCGCGGTCTCCCCGACCCTTACGATATAAATGTTTTCGTTGTTGTTGATCATTTTCTGTTGAATGCTTTCCTGAGTCTGCGCTGGCTTTCGGCAGCGTCTTTTAGTTTTTCGAAGACGTAGTCCATCTGCTGCGGAGTGTTGCCGCCGCAGAAGCTGAAGCGTACGGCTCCTTCTATCTCTTCGGGGCGCAGGCCCATGGCGCTGAGCACGTGGCTGCCCTTGCTGTGCGACGAGCAGGCTGAACCGGTCGAAACGTATATCTGCGACTGCTCGAGCATGTGCAGCAGCACCTCTCCGCGGCAGCCGATGAAGCTTACGTTGAGCACCGCGGGCAGCGCGTCTTCGGGACCGTTGATCTTGATATCGGGTATGCCCTCTTTTATGAGCGTAAGGAGCCTGCCCTTTGCCGCGGCCATGGCCTCAAGGCGCTTTTCGCGGCCTCCGTTGAGCAGCAGCTCAGCTGCGGCTCCCAGGCCGGCTATGCCGGGCATGTTCTCGGTACCGCTCCTGAAGCCCTTCTCCTGGCCGCCTCCGTGCACGAAAGAAGGCAGATTGACGCCCTTCTTCACGTACAACGCGCCTATGCCCTTGGGCCCGTGGACCTTGTGGCCTGAGAGGCTCAGAAAGTCGACTCCGAGGCCGCGCACGTCTATCGGAAGCTTTCCGTAGCTCTGCACCGCGTCGGTGTGGAAGAGCGCGGACGAACCTCGGGAATCGAGCTCGGCGCGTATCTCCTCAAGAGGCATCACCGCGCCTGTCTCGTTGTTCACGTGCATCACGGAAACAAGGACAGTATCGTCGTTCAGAGCCGCGCGGAAGGCGTCCATATCCATGACGCCGTCGGGCTTCACCGGCACGTAGACCACTTCGGCCCCCTGCCTTTCGAGCCACTCGCAGCTGCGCAGTATCGCGGGGTGTTCCACCGCGGTCGTGATGATGCGCTTTCCCTGCTTTCTGCGGCTCTCCCAGACTCCCTTGAGCACCGTATTGTCGCTCTCGGTGCCGCCTGAGGTGAAGTAGACTTCTTCGGGCTCCGCGCCTAGAGTTTTCGCGACGGTCGCCCTTGCGGCCTTCAGAAGCTTTTCCGCGTCGAGGCCCACGCTGTAGAGCGAAGACGGGTTGCCGAAGCGCTCCGTGAGAGCGTCTGTCATTGCCGAGACCACCTCGGGCGCGGGCTTAGTCGTCGCGCTGTTATCAAGATATACAAACATGTCGTAATCGCGCCGCGGGGCGGCGCTCCCCTTAATTAACACACAGGGCCCGCATCGCTGCGGGCCTTGGTCTTATTTCGCGTAATCTATTGCTCTGGTCTCTCTTATCACGTTGACCTTTATCTGGCCAGGATATTCGAGCTCGCTCTCGATCTTCTTGGAGATCTCGCGCGCCAGCAGCGGCATCGCGTCGTCGGAGACTTCGTCCGGCTTGGCTATGATGCGTATCTCGCGGCCGGCCTGTATCGCGTAGGACGATTCGACGCCGGGCGTCGTGTTCGCGATCTCTTCGAGGTTCTGCAGCCTCTTGATGTAAGTATCGAGGGTCTCCCTGCGGGCTCCCGGCCTTGCCGCCGAAAGAGCGTCCGCAGCCGCGATGAGCACGGCCTCGGGAGTCTTGGCCTCGTAGTCGCCGTGGTGAGCCGCCATGGCGTCGATGACCGCTTCGCTCTCCTTGTACTTTCTGAGAACGTCGATACCGATATCAACGTGGGTGCCCTGTATCTCGTGGTCGAGAGCCTTGCCGATATCGTGCAGCAGGCCCGCGCGCTTTGCGAGCTTCACGTCCATGCCCAGTTCGCCCGCCATGAGGCCTGCCAGGTGGGCGACCTCCTTGGAATGGGTGAGCACGTTCTGGCCGTAGCTCGTACGGTACTTCAGGCGGCCGAGCAGCTTGACGAGCTCGGGGTGAAGGTTGTGGATGCCAAGCTCGAAAGTGGCGGCCTCGCCTTCTGCCTTGATGATGGTATTGACTTCTTTGGTGGCCTTCTCGACCATCTCTTCGATGCGGGCCGGATGTATGCGCCCGTCGACGATGAGCTTTTCGAGGGCGACCCTGGCGATCTCGCGCCTGACGGGGTCGAAGCCCGAAAGTATGACGGCCTCGGGCGTATCGTCTATGATGAGCTCCACGCCTGTAGCCTGCTCGATGGCCCTGATGTTGCGGCCTTCGCGGCCGATTATGCGGCCCTTCATCTCGTCGTTGGGCAGGGCCACGACTGAGACGGTGATCTCGGCGATCTGATCTGCGGCGCAGCGCTGAACGGCGCCTGTTATGATCTCTTTGGCCTTGCGGTCGGCCTCTTCCTTCGCCTTGCTCTCGATGTCCTTGATCATGACGGAGGCGTCGTGCCTGATGTCCTTTTCAAGGTCTGCGAGCAGCATCTGCTTGGCTTCCTCTGCCGTGCAGCCGGAGATCCTCTCGAGCTCTGCTATCTGCTGAAGGCGTATCTCTTCTGCCTGCTTGACCTTTTCGTCGAGGTTCTGCAGCCTGCGGGAGATCTGCTCTTCCTTGCGCTCGATGGATTCCTGTTTCTTGTCGATGTTCTCTTCTTTCTGAACGATGCGGCGCTCTGATTTCTTTACCTCTTCGCGCCTTTCACGGATGTCTCTCTCAGCCTCCTGTTTGATCTGATGAGCTTCCTGCCTGGCTTCCGCCAGCGTTTCTTTTCTGATGGCTTCGGAACGGTTCTCTGCGTCCAATATTAAATTTCTGGCCTGGGTCTCGGCACTGCCGATCTGCTTTTCAGCACTCTGCTTTCTAAAGATATATCCAACCAGTATACCGACAATCAGAGAAACGATCCCTACTGCAGCGTACAGCATGTCTCGTACCTCCTTGCGAGTATAACTTAATCATATAAAAAAAATTTATATAAAAAAGCTTTTACACTAACCGATTAATTTTACACTGAGGAAAATCTTTAGTCAATAAAAGAAAAAGCCTTTCCGGGCGGAAAGGCAAAGTTTTTTTCAACTTTTTGTGCATGCGGGCCTACTTGATGAGCCTTGCGGCTATCCTGGCGAAATTTCTGGATATGTAGGAGCCGGTCTCGGAGCATACGGGAACGCCTGAATTGTTCGCGAGATTGACGGCCTCGTCTTCGGGGACTATGCCCGCGAGAGGAGTTCCGAAAGTGCGGGAGATATACTCGCTGCCGGGGAGCTCGGAGTCATCATCCTCTGTCTGAGTGACCCTGTTGACGGCGTAGAAACGCTTCTCGACGCCCAGATTCTCAAGCTTCTGGTCCACAGTGTCTCCGTTGCGTATGGCGACATAATCTGGCGTTATGACAACCAGCGCCATATCCGCCGCGGCAGCCGCGCAGCTGAGCATCTCGCCCACGCCTGTAGGCACGTCGAGGATGATATAGTCGAATTCCTTCTTGAGCGAGGCGCAGAGCATCTGAAGATGCGCCGCCGTGAAGCCCGTGATCTCCTTGTACTGAGGACATGTCAGCAGATAGAGATTGCTGTTGAGATCGTGCTGCACTATCGCCTTCTCGACCCTGCACACGCCCGAGACGACGTCGCCGAGGTCAAAAACAGACCTGTTTTCAAGCCCGAGATATATATCTATGTTCCTGAGGCCGAAATTGAGGTCGAGCAGGAGCACCTTCGCTCCCGCGTCGGCTATCATGTAGCCCAGGTTGACCGCTAATGTAGTTTTTCCGACGCCTCCCTTGCCGGAGGCGACCGCTATCGTAGTACCCATTAAAAAACTCCGCTATGGCAAATATTTTACCACAGCGGAGACATTTTTTCAGCAACTATTTATACTCTTTTGCACAAATTCACAGCATTTATTCTGTCTGTTTGAGCAGGGAGTCAAGGACCTCGCCGGCGTCGCATACGAAGCCGTAGTCGGAGGTCTCGAAGAAGGTGTTCTCCGCCATGTTGTTGACGTTGATGACGAGCTTGCTGTTCTTCATGCCGCAGGTGTGCTGCGTGGAACCGGAAATGCCGAAGCCGATGTAAGCCTTCGGGGCGACGGTCTTGCCGCTGACGCCGATGAGGTACTGTTCTTCGGGGACGTCCGCGATGCGCAGAGCCGATCTGGAGCACGCAGCTTCGCCGCCGAGCCTCTTTGCGAGGGTCTTGATCTTGCGCCAGTTCTCCTTGTTCTTGATGCCGAAGCCCGCGCAGACGATGACGTCGGCGCCTTCGATGTTGACGCTGTCGTCGATCTTTCTGTCGAGGCTCTTGAGTCTGAGGCTGCACTTTTCGTCGGGGACGAACTGCTCGATCTTGATCATCGCGGGGATCTCGCGTTCTTCGGGCACCGCTGTCGGGACCTTTGCGGTCGCGATCTGCGGGACGGTCTTGGAGCTGATGTCGCCGATGGCCTGCCCGCCGTAGGTCGGTATGGAGCAGATCAGGGTTCCGTTCTCGATGCGCAGGTCGTTGCTGTGAGCGATGACGCCCGCCCTGAGCCTGATGCCCAGAGAGGCGGAGACTACGTTGGAGATACGGTCCGTGGTGAAGAGCAGGTATTCGGGCTCATACTTTTTATAAAGAGCCTCGATGGTTGTGGTGTAACCCGCGGTCCCCTGCTTTTCCGCTTCTTTGGTTTCGATGCAGTAGATCTTGTCGAACCAGACCATGCTGCATCCGCTGCGCTCTCTTGCCCTGGTCCCGAGGAACACAGCGCAGAGCTTGAGGTCGGTACCCTCGGTGAGCTGCTGAGCCTTTCTGGTAAGGCTCTCGAATTCTCTGCTGAGCTCTCCTGTTTCGGAGGCGTTAACTACCCATAATTCCTTAGCCATGTTCTGCCTCCTCTATGCCTGGATGCCCGCTTTTTCGAGCACCGCGAGTATCTGCGAAGCTACGGCGACGCCGTTGTCTTCGACTATGACGCATTCCTTGTTGTTCTCGATGGGATAGATCGCGCCGAACTGGGTCGGGGAACCCGCAAGGCCGATCATGTTCTTGTCGATCTCGGGGAAGTTGGCGAGGCTCAGGGTGATGAACTCCTTGGTTCTCGCGGCTACGGTCTGGTTGACGCCGGCAGCCTTCGGAGCGCTTGCCTTTCTGTTGACGGAGACGAGCACCGGGTAATCGGCTTCCCAGACGTAATGGGTGTTTGCGCCCTCGGACTCGATGACCACGCTGGTCTCGCCCGGGTCTATGCTGCTGACGTTGTGGACGTGGTCGATGCCCAGCCACTCGGCTACCTGGGGAGGAACGTGCATGGTGCCCGCGTCGGAGCTCATGTCGCCCATGATGATTATGTCGAAGCCGCCGAGCTTCTTGATGGCGCTTGCGAGCACGTAGCTGGTGGCGAAGGTGTCGCCGCCGCCGAACGCCCTGTCTGAAAGGAGTACGGCCTTGTCGCCGCCTCTGGAGAGAGCCTTGCGGAGCTGCTTCTGGGCAAAGGGCGGAGCCATGGTGATGATGGTGACTTCACAGTCCCTTGTCTGCTTGAGCTTGGCCGTAAGTTCGAGAGCGTTTCTGTCGAGAGCGTTGATGATGTTCTCGCAGGCGTCTCTCTTGACGAGTTTTGTTACCGGATCTACCGAGACTTTGGTGGATTCGGGAACAGGTTTGATGCATACTGCGATCCTGAGCATTTTCCTGTCCTTTCTGCTGGCAAAATAATGCGGGGTGCATAACATCCCGCAGACGATTATTCGAATGAATTATAACAGGAAGGGAAAGCAATAACAAGCGGAAAATTGGATAAAATTGGTCCTACCTATTGCTGTATCAGCCCCCGTTCGTTGAGACTCGTATAGCGTCCGTCGCCTATGATTATGTGGTCGAGGACCTGCACTCCGAGTATACGGCCGGCCTCCACGAGGCGCCTCGTGACGCTGATATCCTCGGGGCTGGGCTCAGGGTCGCCGCTCGGATGGTTATGGGCAAGTATCACCGCGTAGGCGCCCTTCTGCACTGCCATGCGGAAGACTTCGCGCGAAGGAGCCGGCGAGGAACTTATGCCTCCCATGGAGACCCTGGTCCTCATCATGAGCTCGCACTTCACGTTGAGCAGAGCCGCCATGAAGACCTCCTGCCTGCAGTAGCGCAGTTCCTCCATAAAGAGCTCCGCCGCCTGTCCCGGCTCATCGAGCCTCACGCGGCCTCCGGCAGGCACCGAAGATATGCGCCTTCCGAGCTCTATCGCGGCGCAGATGCGGCAGGCGTTGGCCTCGTCCATTCCGCTCAGGCTCATGTATTCCTCTGGCTGGCAGCCCGTGAGCCCCGAGAGCCGCCCTCCCGCGAAGGCGAGAAGCCTTGCTGCCGTAGCCATCACGGGTCCGGAATACTTGTTAGATGAAAGGAGCACCGCTAACAGCTCGGTGCTCGAAAGGCTCTCCGCTCCCTGCGTCAGAAGCTTGCCCCGTGGTCTTTCGGTCTCGGGGAGCTCGAGCAGGCTCGGACTTTTTGCGGTTATATTGTAGTGCATACGGGCCTTTCCGGCCCGGGATCATATGCCCTGCGCGACTCTTGCGCTTATCTTTTCTAGGGGCAGGCCTATCACGTTGTTCATGGAGCCGACGACCCGCTCGCAGTACGGGGCGAAGTTCTCCTGTATCGCGTAGGCCCCGGCCTTGTCCATTGGCTCGCCGCTGGCGACGTAGGCTATGATGTCCTGCGTGCCGTAGGGGCGGAAGTATACGTCGCTGCGGTCGTAGAGCAGCTCCGGCGCCCTGCCCTTGCGTATGAGGCAGGCTCCGCTGTAGACGCTGTTCATCCTTCCGTTCATCGCGCTCAGCATCTGAAAGGCGTCGGCCTCGTTCTTCGGTTTTCCGAGTATGCGTCCCTCGAAGCTCACGACGGTGTCGCTCGCGATAAGGAGCCAGTCGTCCGCGGGACAGCCTTCTTCAAGCGTGGCAGCGACGCTCAGCGCCTTGCGCAGCGAAAGAGCCATTACGGTCTGCGCGGGAGTAAGCTCCGTGTGCAGGGTCTCGCCGCATTCGGGGCGTATGATCACCGGGTCTATGCCGAGATCCCTCAGCATCTTTATGCGGCGGGGGGAACCCGACGCAAGTATGACGGGGATATCGGCCAGTGAATTTACTGTTTTTGACATTTTACGCCCTCTCTGAGCAAAAATCAACAATTATTTCCAAATATTACTGAAATTTTAAGGGAAGTTCGAGATGATTGGCCTCCAGCAGTTCCCTGTCGCGGAGTATCTCCTCGCGGGGTCCGTCCGCGGCCACGCGCCCGCCCGAGAGCAGCACTACGCGTTCGCAGCAGTCCCAGACCATGTCCAGGTCGTGCGAAGCGATCAGCTTGGTCTGAGGAAGAGCTTTGACCGTATTTATCACGAGCCTGCGGTTAGCCGGGTCTAGCGCGTTGGTCGGCTCGTCCATCAGCAGGACGGAAGGCTCCATGACGAGCAGGGTCGCTATGGCTGCCAGCCTCTTCTCTCCCCCGGAGATCTTGTGGTTGTGGCGGTTCCGCAGATACCCTATTCCAAGCCCCGAGAGCACCCTTTTCACGCGTTCCTCGGTCTCGGCATCCGAAAGGCCGTAGTTCTTCGGCGCAAAGACGAGGTCCTCGTAAACGGTGGGCATGAACATCTGGTCATCTGAGTTCTGCATCAGCAGGCCCATCTTTTCCCTGATCTGAGGCAGAGTCTTTTTCGACAACTCGATGCCGTCCGCGCTTATGCTGCCGCTTCCCGAAAGAAGGCCGAGCATGAGCATGAAGAGCGTAGACTTTCCGGCTCCGTTCGGGCCTATGATCCCCACGCTCTCCCCGTCTTTTATCTCGAGGCTCACGCCGTCGATGACGGGAAAGCCCTTTTCATATTCAAATCTCAGGTTCTTGAGTTCTATCATTTTTACACAAACAGGCTTCCGATGAGTTCGCTGAGGTCGAAACGCAGCAGAAGTATAAACACCGCGGAAAGTATAATAGCATAAAGCCAGTCGGAAAGGCGAGCTTTTCTCAGCGACGCGAAGCTGAAGCTGCCGTCGAAGCCCCTCAGCTGCATTCCGCCGTATATGCGATCTGCCTTGTCCATGCTGCGCAGCAGCAGCTGGCCGAGGAAGGCTCCCCAGGCTTTGAACTCGATGCCCTTCTGCCCCGGAGCCCTGAGCTTATAGGCGTCTGTCATGACCGAAGCCTCCCCGATGAGGACCGCGACGTAGCGGTAAGTCAGCATCATGAGGCTCACGATAAGAGAAGGCACGCGCACGATGCGAAGTGCCCTGCAGATGTCGTCGAACGGGGTAGTCGCGATGAGCAGGAAAGACGCCGATAAACACAAAATTCCCTTGATCACCAACGTGATAAGGGATACGGTTCCCCCCGATATGACAAGGCCGCCGAGCACTATAAGCGGATCCTTGTCAAACAGAGGGTTGAAAAGACCTATAGCGCATACGAGAGGGAGCACGTAGCGCATTTTTTTTATGAAGGCGGCAAACGGTATGCCCGTGATCTGGAAGAGCAGCACCGGGTAAAGCACCATGGGCACCAGCCCGCTGAACTCGTACTTGCCGAAGGAGACTGTACACACAATGTATACTATCGTAACTACGAGCTTCGCGAGCGGGTGCAGACGGTGAATGGCGCTGTTTCCGGACGATAGGCTGTCCGTCTGCCTGAGCTGGGTCAGCTGACCCGAGATCTCACTCATGTTCTAAAGGTTTATGCTTTCTTTTGTTTTTTTCTGAAGCCGAAGGCTGCGCAGATCGCAAGGGCAATGCCCGCCACTATCGCGGAACCGACTATGCCTGAGACGGATGTGCCGGCCGCGCTGTCGCTGCCCGCGAAGGCGTAATCAGGCAGGAAGGAAGTCGCTTCCTGGATCTCGCCCGCTTTGTCGGCGACGCTGCTGCTCACGCCGAAGTCGTCCTCGTCGAGGCCCATGTTCTCGCTGTAGCCCTCCTCGGCGTTGCCGAACAGAGCCCATTCAAGGCCGTCGGGATTGGAGCTGGCGAAGAGCGAGAGGCCTCCGCCGATGACCAGAGCGGCCGCAGCGATTATAACGACTACGGTCTTAACAGAGCGCTTGCCGCTGCCCGGAGCCGCTTTGGCTTCGCGCACGAGCTCCGGACGGGAGTTGTAAACGAATACCAGTACTGCCGCGGTAACTATGCCTTCGACCAGGCCGATGGCGAGGTGGATGGGCTGCATGAGAGCCGCGAAGGCTCCGAACGGAAGCTCTGTGATGCCTGAGAGCTGGGTCTCGATGACTACCGAGAATGCTCCGAGCTGGAGCGTTATGATGCAGCCGAGTATGGCGGCGAGAACGATCTTTGCCCTTGTCGCGGCGTTCTCACCCTTCGACGAGAACATGCTGCTGCGCATTATCGGGCGCCAGATCAGATAGTAACCGACGAAGCAGCCGTAGAACGCCATGTTCCAGACGTTGGCCCCGAGGGCCATCAACCCTCCGTCGGCAAAGAAGAGACATTGTATCGCAAGTATGACTATCATCGAAAGGAAGCCCGCCTGCGGCCCGAGCAGAGCCGAGAGCAGCATGCCTCCGCAGATATGGCCGGAGGAACCGGTCCCCGGGATGGTGAAGTTTATCATCTGCCCCGCGAAGACCAGTGCCGAAGTAACGGCCATAGTGGGAACGCTGGGAGCCTGTTCGTCTTTTCTGAGAGTGTGGATGGATGTTCCGGCTGCGGTGCCGGAAGCCACATACATTGCTGCCGCAACGGCCGGAGCCAGCAGCGCGTCTGCCATATGCATAAAAAATACCTCCTGAAATGCGTCTTCGATAAAGCGCCGGCATGTAAGGCCGCTGCACTTTACTCTACTAAAGTAACGCACTCAGGAGGGGTCCGCAAGCTCCCCGGGGGGTTATTTTTTTATATTACTTCAAATTATTTTTTTCGGCTTCCTCCGCGATGGCGCGCGCCTCTCTGAGGCTCACTCCCGCGTTTTCCGCTATCTCCGAGAGGTCGTCGAACTCGAACTTCTCCTTGCTGCTGCCGTAGCCGAAGGACCTCTTCAGCCTCACGCTGCCGTAAGGGGTCTGCACGCAGCTGAACTCGCGGTCCAGCACCCTGCGGCTGTAGACGCTCTCGCGCACCCCGAGCGTCGAGGTGTGCATAAAGATAAGTTCAGACATCTCTTCCGCCCTGTCCGGCTTGCAGAAAACCGTGAGAAGAGTTCCGGGGCGGTTCTTCTTCATGTAGATCGACTGGGTGAATACGTCGAGGGCGCCCGCGTCGAGCAGCTGCCTCTGGGCGTAAGCGATATCTTCGGCGCTCATGTCGTCGATGTTGCACTCGAGGCCCGTGATCTCGTCGGTGCTGCCTGCCTGCTCGCCCATCATGACGCGCAGCATGTTGGCGTTGCCCGGGAATTCCTTGGTGCCGAGGCCGTAACCGATGCAGTCCGCCTTCATTATGGGCATGCGGCCGAACTCGTCGACGAAGTATTTGAGCAGCGCCGCGCCGGTGGGCGTGCAAAGCTCGCCCTGCACCCTTCCGCCGTAGATGGGGACGTTCTTAAGGATGAGCGCTGTCGCGGGAGCCGGGACAGGAAGTACCCCGTGCGCGCAGTTCACGAAGCCCGCGCCTACGTGGACAGGCGAAGCCGCTATCCTGTCCGGAGCCAGCCTGTCGATGAGCATGCAGACTGCGGTGATGTCGGCTATGGCGTCCATGGTGCCGAGCTCGTGGAAGTGTATGTTGTCGGGAGTCTCTCCGTGCACCTCGGCCTCGGCCTCGGCGACTATGGAAAAGACCGCCCTAACGTCGTGCTTTATCTTTTCGGGCACGTTCAGCGCAGTGACTATGCTGTCGATGTCGTGTATGCCGCGGTGGACGTGGTGATGTCCGTGCCCGCCGTCAGTCCCGGCAGCCTCGTGGCAATGGCCGTCGCCATGGGAATGCTCGTGCTCGTGTTCGTGGTCATGGTGATGCCCGCGGCCGTGCGCGTGGGCTTCCGAAGAATCCTCATAGGGCTGCTCCTCCTCGCCGTCCGCGATCACATGCATATGGGTCCCGCAGACACCGTTCTTCTTTTCCCTTACAGGCCTGAATTCCACGCCCGGGATCCCCGCGCCGTTGAGCTCGGCCAGAAAGCCTTCCCTGTCGGGCAGGAGCTCGAAGAGCGCTGCGGAAAGCATGTCGCCGGCGGCTCCCATGCCGCAGTCTATGAACAGTGTCTTCATTTACGGACCTCCATGTGGTTGATCATCGCGGCCATATAGCCGGCGCCAAAACCGTTGTCGATATTGACGACGCTGACCCCGCTCGCGCAGGAATTGAGCATCGAGAGCAGAGCCGAGATCCCGCCGAACGAAGCGCCGTAGCCGACGCTGGTAGGAACGGCTATCACCGGGCAGTCGGCCAGGCCGCCGACAACGCTGGCCAGAGCGCCCTCCATGCCCGCGACCGCGATTATCACGGCGGCGTCATTCAGCAGCTCCATGTTCGCGAGCAGCCTGTGCACGCCCGCGACGCCCACGTCGTACAGGCGCACGACCTCGTTGCCGAGCACTTCAGCCGTGATCGCGGCCTCCTCCGCGACAGGTATGTCGCTGGTTCCTCCGGTGGCGATGACTATCTTTCCGATCCCGCTAGCCGCCGGCACCGTTCCGATAATGCCAAGCCTGGGCACTTCGCGGTAGTCGAGCTTTACGGGGCTGTCAGTCCCTGCAGACCGACCCGACATAGGCTCGACCGCTCCCGCAGCCTCCGTATTAAGTAAAGCCTCAACGGCCGCGGCCTTTTCCGGCGAGAGCCTCGTGATGAGTATAGTCTTCTCGCCTCCGGCAAGCTGGGTCTTCACTATGCCCGCGATCTGCTCCGCGGTCTTGCCCGCGCCGTAGATCACTTCTGAAAAGCCCTGCCTCACCTTGCGGTGCATATCGACCTTCGCGTAGCCTATATCCTCGAACGGCGCCCTCTTAAGCTCCGCCAGCGCCTCGTCGACGCTCACGCTGCCGTTCTTCACGTTTTCAAGCAGCTGTTTTATCTCTGTGTTCATAGCAAATCCATATCCAAACTGAAACTATATGTCAGATCTCCAGGCGGAGGACGGCTTCTTCGGCGTCGGCGATGATCTTGTCGCGGTCGAGCGTGAAGAACGAGCCGTCGCCGTAGAGCACGTTGCCGTCGACCATGGTCATGTAGACGTCGGAGGCCTTGGCGCAGTAGACGATGAGCGAGGCGGTGTCGAAGTCCGGGCGGAGGTGAGGCGCGTCCATGTTTATCGCGATCACGTCGGCCTTTTTGCCGACCTCGAGCAGTCCCGTGTCTTTGCGGCCGAGAGCCCTCGCGCCGTTGACGGTAGCCATGTCGAGTACGGTTCCCGCGCTTATGGCTGCCGCGTCCCTGGTCGTACCGGAGCAAAGCAGAGCGGCAAGCCTCATCTCCTCGAACATATCGAGATCGTTGTTGCTCGCGCAGCCGTCGGTGCCTATCGCCACGTTCACCCCGCGCTTAACGGCCTCGGCTATGCGCGCGAAGCCGCTGCCGAGCTTCATGTTGCTGCTCGGGTTATGCACGAGCGAAGTGCAGGAATGCGCCATTATGTCGAGATCCTCGTCGGTGCACCACACGCAGTGCGCGGCATAAGTGCGAGAATCGAGGATGCCGCAGCTGTCAAGGTAGGCTATAGGGGTCCTGCCGTGTCGCGCGATGCATTCCTCGTGTTCCTTCTTCGTCTCGGAGACGTGCACGTTGACGCCCGCGCCAAGAGCCCTCGCCTTTTCGGCAATCGCCCTGACAAAAGGCTCCTGTGTAAGGTATTCAGAATGCAGGCAGAACTCCGGAACGATGCGCCCGTCCTTCACGGCCTCGAGCACGAGCGGAAAGAGCCCGGAGGTCTCCCTGCGCTGCTCCTCGTTGCCGTCGATCAGCCCTTGCATCACCTCGACCAGGCCGACGCATTCACGGAAGCGCTGGTCCTTTTCGATATCGACCCCGGGGTCGAAGCAGAGCCCCACCCTGCAGATGTTGGCTTTCATGCCCGCGTCAGCTATGACCTCGGCTCCCGCGAACGGGAAGTCGTACATCTCTGAAAAGCATGTGGTGCCGCCCGCCAGCATCTCGAGCATGGCGAGCTGGGTGCCGACAGCTATATCAGACGGTCTGAGCCTCGCCTCTATAGGGAAGATCGCGTTGTTGAGCCAGTCCTGCAGCCCGAGCCCGCTGCCCACGCCACGCAGAAGCGTCATGGGAGAATGGCCGTGGGCGTTGACCAGGCCCGCCATGAGCAGCTTGCCGCTCATGTCCTTTTCAACGTCGAAGCTGCCCTCGGGGCGCACGATGCCTATATAGCTAATCGTATCGCCGTCGACGGCGAGAAAGGCGTCGGTCAGCTTTTCGTACTGGCCCGGAGCCGTCCTATGCAGTATATCGCAGTTTTTAAATAACAGTTTCATATTATGTCACCATCCTGAAAAAGATCCGGATAGAGATGGGTGAAGATTATAAGGTCCGCCGGAGATAGCAGATGATCTCAGGCCCCGCTACAGATGGCTGAGGATATCGATGAAGTATTCCTCGAAGAGCGGTCCCACGCGTCCGGCAGCCTCGTTCACGTCGTCGCCCGAGAGAGGAATGTCGAGGACGCCCGCAGCCATGTTGGTGATTATCGACATCGCCAGCACAGGCAGCCCGCAGTGCGCGGCGGTCAGGGTCTCCGTAACGGTCGACATTCCCGCGGCGTCTCCGCCGAGCAGCCTTGCGGCCCTGATCTCAGCCGGAGTCTCGAACTGGGGTCCCGTGAAGAAGAAATACACGCCCTCATGCACCTTCAGCTGTGTGCGCGAAGCGCATTCCCTCGCAACCTCGAGCAGGCCCTTGTCGTAAACGCGGGTCATGTCGAAGAACCTCGGCCCGAACTCGTCAACGTTGGGTCCGACCATGGGGCTCTCGCAGGTCATCTTGATGTGGTCCTTTATGAGCATCACGTCGCCGACGTTATATGAAGTGTTGATGCCTCCCGCGGCGTTGGTGAGCAGCAGTTTGGTGATGCCCAGCAGCTTCAGCACCCTGACGGGTATGTTCAGCTGCGCGAAGCTGTAGCCTTCGTAAGAGTGGAACCTTCCGGCCATGCAGACCAGCTTCTTTCCCGCGACCGTGCCGAAGATCAGCTTGCCCTGATGCCCAGGAGCCGTCGAGACGAGATAGTTCGGGATGTCCTTGTAAGGGATCTCAAAGGGGTCTTCGATGCGCGCGGCGAACCCGCCCAGCCCGGAACCGAGTATGACTCCGATCTCGGGCTCGAAATCTGGCTTTGCTTCGCTGAGCCTGGCCTTTATGTAATCTGCGCTGACTTTGTAGTATTCATAAGTGTATTCCATTTTTATGATCCTCCCGCCACGCATAAGGCAAAAGACTATAAACTATCATATTATTTTATCATCTGCCGGGGTTTTATTCCACACAAAACGCCGGCTCATTCACCCGCGCCGAGAGCCTCCTTAAGGACGGCAAGATCGCTCTCCATGACGGAAAGATAGGTGAAACCGTTCCTGATATCCTTCGCGGAGACCGACTGCATGGAATCGAGCGTCAGCACCCGCGGAGATGCGCTGCGGGCGTTCCCCGCCACGGTAGCGGCCACCCTTCCGTCGCCGCCGTCTATGGCCAGCACCGCCGGGACCGAAAGCTCATCGGCCTTATCAGCCAGAAAGACTATGGTCTCGAAGCTCGCCTCAGTCTCCGCGGAGCAGCCCGCGAAAGCGGCGTAGTACGAGAGCCCGTAATCGTCGACGAGGTAACGGAAAGGAAAACGGTCGCCGAAGATCAGCGTTCTGCAGGACGCGTTTTCAACAGCCTGCGAATACTCCCCGTCGAGGGCGCGGAGCTTTTCGATATAGGCCTGGGCGTTCGTTCTGTAAGTATCGGCGCTTTCAGGCACGAGCTCCTGCAGGGCTCCGGATATGGCGTCCACCAGGACCTCAGCGTTCCTGAGCGACAGCCAGATATGCTCGTCGGCCTCCGGCTCTTCTTCATCCGTTCTTCCGAAGATACCCGCCGAGGACTTCATCCCCTCGACGCTCTCCTCTTCCTTCACGCGGTCCCCGAGCAGATCGATAAGCTTCAGGACGACCATGCCATCGTTATCCGCAAGCCCGAGCGCGTCTTCGATCCATTCGTCTGACTCCCCGCCCACGTAGATAAGCACGTCGCACGAAGATATCTCGAGGATGTCCCGGGCGCTCGCCTGGTAGCTGTGAAGGTCCGTGGAACCGTCGAGCAGCAGGCTGAGCTCAGCCCTGCCGTCGTCTCCGATGACGTTCCTGGTCCAGTCGTATATGGGAAAGACAGTCGCGGTGATACGCAGCCTGCCGTCTCCGCCTGAAGGCTCATGAGCGGCTGAACACGCGCAGAGCGCGGCCGCAAGAGCAAGCGCCATGATAACGCAAAGCAGTTTTTTCAACGGCGCGCACCTCACCCGCGTATCCTCCCCGCGAGGCAGCAGAGGCCGAAGGCCAGAGCGTCGGCGGCAACTATGGTGGAGCCCACCGGGGTCCCCGCAAGGACTGAGACAAGTATGCCTATGACTGCGCAGACCACTGAAAGGGCTGCCGAAAAGACCGTCACGGACCTGAAGCTGCGGAACAGGCGCATTGCCGAAAGTGCCGGGAATATGACGAGCGCGGAGATCAGCAGCGAGCCGACCAGGTTCATCGCGAGCACTATTATCACAGCGGTTATGACAGCTATCAGAAGGTTGCAGAATGCAGCGTTTGTGCCGCATGCCCTGGCGAAGTCCTCGTCGAAGCTGACTGCGAATATCCTGTTATAGAACAGCAGGAATACGGCCGCGGTAAGGACAGACATTATGACGCACAGCCACACCTCTCCCCTGCTCAGCGTGAGTATAGACGTGGAACCGAACAGAGTGCTGCAGACGTCTCCGGAAACGTTGGACGAAGTCGAGAACAGGTTCATCAGAAGGTAGCCGAAGGCAAGAGCCCCGACCGAGATCATCGCTATTGCAGCGTCGCCCTTGATCTTCGAATTCTGCCCGGTGCGCAGCAGCAGTATCGCGCAGAGCACCGTCACGGGCATCACTATGAACATGTTGTTCGAAAGCTGCAGCACCGCAGCCACCGCCATGGCTCCGAAAGCAACGTGCGAAAGCCCGTCGCCTATGAACGAAAAACGCCTCAGCACGAGGGGAACGCCCAGCAGAGCGGAACAGAACGCTATCAGCACGCCTACGATGAGCGCGTATCTTACGAACGGATACTGAAGGTAAAAAGCAAGGGTCTCAAACATCGCTGCGCGCCCTCCTTTTCGAGTACAGGAAATCGAGCCCGGGCTCGCTCTCGAGGTAGGCCGCGGTGGTCCCGTAGAACACGGTGTCGCCTATGTGCAGGATGTGGCGCGAATACCTTATCGCAGCGTTCACGTCGTGAGAGACCATGATTATAGCCATGCCGTCCTCGTTGAGGGCGAATATGGTCTCGTAAAGGTCCGCGGTCACGAAGGGGTCAAGCCCCGATACAGGCTCGTCGAGCAGCAGTATCTTCTTTGCCGCGCAGAGAGCCCTCGCGAGCAGGACCCTCTGCTGCTGCCCGCCTGAAAGGTCGCGGTAGCAGCGGTCCGCGAGACCGCTTATCTCAAGCTTTGCCATGTTGTCCTCGGCAAGCTTTCTTTCCTCTTTTCCGTAAAACGGACGGAGCCCGTTCCTGGCCTGGCAGCCCGAGAGCACTATCTCGCGCACCGACGCGGGAAAATCCTTCTGCACAACGGTCTGCTGGGGAAGATAACCGATGTCGCCGGGCTTCAGGCCCTCTCCCATCAAGATCTCGCCCCCGAGCGAAGGCCTAAGGCCCAGCAGGGTCTTCATGAGGGTGGTCTTTCCGGAGCCGTTCTCGCCGACTATGCAGAGATAGTCGCCCTCCTCGACCGTAAAGTTTATTCCTTCCGCTACGACCTGGTGCTCATATCCGAGGACCAGGCCCTTTACTGTTATCAATGACATTTGTCTGCCTTTGCTTACGTTTTTCTGAAGTTTGAATATTAATTATACCATACTATGCGTAACGTTTCATTTGCGCGCGGAAAAAAGAATAAAAAGCGGACCCGTGATCATATAATCACGCAAAGCGGCGCGAACTGTGATAAAATGATTGAGTTATTTATTTCTTCAGGAAACGTAAAGAAGGTGTACTCAATATGAAATGGACGCTTACAGCCGACGCTGCGGGCAGGACCTGCCTCATGCAGGGCAACGAGGCACTGGTGCGCGGAGCCGTGGAGAGCGGCATCAACTACGCCGCGTCTTACCCGGGCTCCCCGTCCTCGCAGGTGCTCGGCATGCTCGGAGAGATCGCTGACGAACGCCAGTTCTACGCCCAGTGGTCCGTCAACGAGACCTGCGCTCTCGAATCGTGCATAGGCACTTCCCTCACCGGCGCCCGCTCGCTTTGCATAGTCAAGCAGAACGGACTCCTCACCTGCGCGGACCCGCTCCACTGCGGAGCTCTGCACGGAGTAAAGGGAGGCCTTGTCATAATCAGTTCCGACGACCCCAACGCCCACTCGAGCACCAACGAGCTCGATTCGCGATTCATGGCGATGTCCGCAGACATCCCGATGATTGAGCCTATCACCATGCAGGACGCCAAGGACATGGTCCCCTACGCGTACGGGCTTTCCGAAAAGCTCGGCCAGATGGTGATAATCCGCGTCACGACCCGCGTCTGCCACGGCAGAGGCAACGTCGTGCTCGGCGAACTGCCCGAAAAGAACCACGGCTTCACCGAGGTAAGCGAATGGGAGCGCATGTGCGCGGCGAGCTTCCTGCACCAGGCGGCCATCGACAGGCTCAACAACGCGAAGGCCGAGTTCGAAAACTGCCCCTTCAATAAATATCAGGGCCCGGAAGAGCCCGAAATGCTCATAGTCGCCTCCGGCACCGGCCACCTCTACGCAAAGGAGACCGTAAAGAGGCTCGGCCTCGAAGAAAAGGTCGGCCTGCTCTCGCTGGCCTCCCTCTGGCCGCTCCCCGAAGACTTCATCATGAAGCGTATGAAGAGCGCCAAAAAGGTGCTGGTCCTCGAGGAGATCGACCCGTTCATGGAGCGAAACATCCAGTCCCTGGCGGGCAAGTTCGGCCTCAGCATAGAGTTCCACGGAAAGCTCACCGGGAGCATCCCCAGCGTGGGAGAGCTCACTCCCGACGGAGTCATCTATTCGATTAAGGAATTCGCGGGGATCCCGCTCTCCGATACCGATATCGGCTTTGCGGAAGCGAGCCTCGTCGGAGCCAAGCTGCCCGCTCACGCAAAGAAGGACGAAAAGGAGCCTCTGCTGCGCCGCGAGCTCGCGTTCTGCGCGGGCTGCCCCCACAGGGCTACGTTCTACCTGCTCAAGAAGGCTCTGCGCCTTGAAAAGACGCCCGGCATAGTCATCGGAGACATAGGCTGCTACACCCTCGCCTGCCAGCAGACCGGCTTCTACGCCTACCAGCAGACCACCTGCATGGGTTCAGGCATCAGCGCCGCCCAGGGTATAGGCCAGCTCACCGCCTACGGCATGGATCAGAAGGTCGTCAGCATGGCCGGCGACTCCACGTTCTTCCATTCGGTCATCCCCGGGCTGCTCAACGCCAGCTACCACAATTCCAACATGCTGATGCTGGTGCTCGACAACTCGGCGACCGCGATGACGGGCTTCCAGCCCCACCCAGGCCTCGGCATCACCGCCACCGGCAAGCAGGTCGCGCCTATGGACATCACAAAGATCTGCGAAGCCCTCGGCTGCACGGTCGAGACCACAGATCCCTTCGACGTCGAAGCGACCGCCGAGAAGCTGCACAGGCTGCTGCAGCTGCCCGGCCTTAAGGTGCTCATCATGAGGCAGCCCTGCGCCACCATGACCTACAAGGGCAACAAGGAAAAGCGCCGCGTATGGGTCGACCAGAGCAAGTGCCTGGGCGATGGCTGCGGCTGCGACAAGTTCTGCTCGAGAGTCTGGGGCTGCCCCGGCAACAGCTGGGATTTCAAGAACAACAAGGCAGTGATCGACACGGTCAGCTGCGTAGGCTGCGGAGTGTGCGCGAAGCTCTGCCCCGCCGGAGCCATTCAGGTGGAAGGAGGCGAACAGGATGCGTAAACTCAGGTACAGTCCTCTCAATATCGTCGTATGCGGCATAGGCGGACAGGGCAACGTCCTGGCGTCGGAGATGGCCGCCAGCGCCCTCACTGAGCTCGGCTACAGGGTAGCCGTCGCGGAGACCTACGGCGCGTCCCAGCGCGGAGGCTCGGTAATGAGCCACGTAAGGGTCAGCGAGACAGACGACCTCGGGGTCCTCATCCCTTCGGGCGAAGCCCATATAATCCTCGGCTTCGAGCCTCTCGAAGCCCTGCGCATAGTGCGCAAATACGGCAACAAGCAGACAGCCGTCGTTTACGACCCGCGTCCGATCTATCCGGCCAGCGTGCTCAAGGGCGACAAAGTTTACCCGCCGATCGAAGACATAGCCTCCGAGCTCGAAGAGCTCTGCGCTTATACGGTGCAGGTCCCTGCGACCGACATAGCCATGGAGGCCGGCAATTCCAAGTCCGCCAACATCGTGCTGCTCGGAGCCCTCTGCGGTCTCGACGTCTCGCCCCTGCTTCCGGAAGAAGTAGAAGTCGTGCTGAAGCAGCGCTTCAAGGGAGGCGTGCTCGAGCAGAATCTGGCGGCCTTTGAAAAGGGCCTTGCGGCTGTCAAAGGACACGCCGCGGCAAAGTAAGGAGGCGGAAAAGATGAAAGACACTATCAGGGTCATCATCAGGCACCCGAGAAAATCAGAAGTGCTCGTGACCGAGCTTCCTCTTACGACAAAGGTGAACCAGCTCCAGCAGATCGTTGTGGACGCCGGCTACGCGCGGCCATACGTCATGGGCTTCAAGTTCATCATCTCAAAGCATCTCCTCACGGACGGAGCCGCCCTCGCCAACTACGTTCCCGAAGGCGCTGAAGAGGTCGTCATCGACATCTTCGACATCCCTGAGACGACGATTTAGGAGGCGGCGCATGTTCAGTACATTTGCATTAGATACACAGGTAATACAAAAAGACCTCTGCACCGGCTGCGGAGCCTGCCAGGGCCTCTGCCCCTACTGGGGGACCCAGGACGGGCGCACCGTATGCTTCTTCGACTGCGAGCGCACGGAGGGACGCTGCCAGAGCTTCTGCCCGCGCATGCCCTACGACAGGGAAGCACTGAGGAACAGGTTCTTCGACCCGGCAGACTATGACGAAGATCTCGGACCCTTCAAGGGACTTTATCTCGTCAGGGCGAAAGACCCCGCGGTGCGCGAGGGAGCCCAGCACGGAGGCACCGTGACCGCCCTGCTGAAGCTCGCCATTGAGGAAGGCCTCATCGACGCTGCCGTGCTCAACCGCACGAACGCCGCAGGCGACCCCGAAGGCTTTCTGGCCGAAAGCGCTGAAGACCTCATGGCCGCCCGCGGAAGCAGCTTCCGCATCGCGCCAACTCTCGCGACCCTCAACAAGGCTCTCGCGGAGGACAAATACAAAAAGATCGCCGTCACAGGCACCGCCTGCAAGGCTCTCGCGACTTACAAGATGCTCGCCAAGCCCATGCCCGACCGCGACAACAACGCGGACAACATCGCCCTCGTAATCGGACTGTTCTGCGGCTGGGGCCTCGACTGGGACGGCCTCAAGGCTCTCGCCGAAAAGTACGCAGGCGCGGAGGGCGTCGCCCACATGGACATACCGCCCAGCAAGTTCCACATCCTCGTTATCACGACGAAGGCCGGGCGCGAGATAAGCGTGGACCTCGACGAGGTAAACCCGCTCGTTCGCAACGCCTGCAAACACTGCGAAGACATGACGGCGGAGTTCGCCGACATCTCCGTAGGAAGCGGACGCTCGGCAGACGGCTGGGAAGTCGACAAGGGCTGGAACGAGCTCGTCGTGCGCAGCGCTAAAGGCGCGGCCCTGCTCGAGCTTGCCCGCGAAAAAGGCGTGCTCGAATTCAAGGTTCTTCCCGAAGGCGCTGTAGAAAAGCTCAAGCGCGCCGCCGCAGGCAAGAGAAACAAAGCTCTGAAATAGAAAGGTCATTACATGGCATTTGGATTATTCAGAAAAAAGCAGACCGCTGACGTCATATTCACGAACGGTGTCATAAAGACCCGCGACCCGGAATACCCCGAAGCTCAGGCCGTTGCCATAAAGGACGGCCTGGTGCTCGCAGCGGGCGACGCTGACGAGATCGCCGATCTCAAGGGAAAAGACACCGAAGTGATAGACCTCGGCGGAAAGTTCATGACCACCGGACGGGTGGAGCTGGACGGTTCCCTTTCTGCAGGCTCGCTCGCGGGAAGCTTCATAAAGCTCGACGAGAGCATGAACGAGGACGCCCTGCTCGCCGCAGTCACCGGCTATCTCGCCGGCAGGCCGGACGCCGACCACGTGCTCGGCATAGGCTACGCCGCTACCAGCCTAAGCAGCAGCGAAGAAGACATCAAGGCCTTCCGCACCAGGCTGGACGAAATCTCGGGAGAGATACCGGTAGTCCTCATAGCGCGCGACGACCTCTACATGAGGGTCAACACCGCGGCCGCCCAGATCGCGGCGGAAAGAGCCGAGGAGATGGGCCGCGACACCATCACGCCCGCCTTCATAATGGACAGCGTTATCTCGATAGACCTCGGACGCAACGCCGAGCAGCTCATGGAGAGCTTCTTTGAGCTTGCGAAGCGCGGCGTGACCTCGGTTTACAATAATGAGAATAGCGTCTACCTGAGCGACCTTTTCAGTTCCCTGCTCATGAGCGCCTACGACGCGCAATGCCTGAAACTGCGCGTTTTCGACTCGTTCCCGATACGCAAGCGCATGAACCAGCAGAGCATACTCTTCAGCATGGACCGCAAGGCGACCTTCTGCCAGGAGCTCGCGCCATTCATCAACTTCACCACCCTCGACATCACCTTCTCGAGCGAAGAGGATTCCGACTGCTACATGGACGGGACCTACATCAGGGAGCTCGCTGAAGCGGCTTCGGACAAGGGCTACAGCGTGCGCTTCGAGCCGCTCGACAGGCAGGCAGCCCTGTTCGCTCTCGAGACCGCTTCAGACCTTGCCGGCAGCAACAAAAAAGCCGCCTTTACTGTAAAGCACGGCTTTGAGTTCACCTCCGACGAGCTGGCATCCATAGCCACGGGCGACGCGATAGAGCTTCCGCTGAAGGACGAGAACCTCGCGGCGGCAGCCCTCGGCACGGCCAGATACGCCGAGTCGATAGCTCCTGGAGCATGGGCAGACTTCGTGATAACCGGGGCCGAAAACGACCCCGAAGCGATCATGACGGTGCTCGGCGGCAAAGTAGTCTACGAGGCCGGCAAAGACGCGCCTGAGGACTGGAAAAAGGCCTTCAGCGAGGCGCTCGGAGAGCTTGGCGACGAGTTCGCCGAAGACTTCGGCGAAGAGGCCGAAGAGCCGGAAGAATAGCCGGTTTCCGGAACCCCAAAGCACATAAAAACGGGGACAGGTCCCGCGAAGGGTCTGCCCCCGTCTTTTTATGCCTTTTACTTGTACGTATCTGCAGTGATGTTGTCCAGGTCCACGCCCTTCGTCTCCTTGACCTTGGTCATAAGAACGATGAGGGAGATCGCCATGAACGGCACGCAGATGAACAGGAATAGCAGATCCATGGCCACGAAGTTCTGCAGAACGATGAATAGTATCTGCCCGATGAACATGCCTGCCCCGATCAGCACCGATATGGTCCCCATGACCGACGACCTCATGCCCGAAGGCGAAGACTCCGCAGGCATCGTAAGTATTATGGTGTCGGACATCGACCAGAGCCCTCCTATGGAGCAGCCGTAGGCGATGCCTGCCGCGGCGGGTCCCCAGCCCAGCCTGCAGGCGAGCACGAATGCGAGCAGCCCCGCCAGCGCAAGCCCGCCGAGCAGTATGCAGACCTTTTTGCGGCCCATGCGGTCAGAGAAGAAACCGCTGAGTATCGTGATCAGACCGTTGAAGAACGGATAGATGATGAGCACGCTTGCCACCATCTCGGTTGCCATGGCTCCCTCGAGCACGGTCGCGTAGTACGAGGTGTAGAACGTGGTCGCGAAGAACAGGAAGCCCGCGATAAGTATCCAGCGCAGCTGCCTGTTGGTGAATATGAACTTCACTGCCCTTATGACGCCGCCCTCTTCGGCGGTGTTGTTCTTTTTGTCCTCCTCGGCCTTTGCCCTGCGCTGCTCGGGGGTGAGCTCCAGCAGGCCTATGCGCTGGTCGACGAAGACCGGGGTCTCGCGAATGAACAGGTACGAGCCGAGGCCTATCACTATCGCCACGATCACAGGTATCAGATAGACGCCGCGCCAGCTGCCGGCGTCGCTGTCGTTCAGGAAGGCCCGCGACATCACGCCTATGAGCGAGACGCTTATAAGCGCTATGCCCTTTGCGATAAAGGCGTAGGAGGCGCGCTTTTCCTTCGGAGCGGTCTCCATGATGTAGAGCACCTGCATGTCGTTCGGGGTGAAGAACATCATGAACAGCATGCCGAGTATGTACTGCACCACGCTGTGGCTCGTCATGACGATCAGCATGCCCAGGCCCATGCCCACGGTGTTGATCATGAGGAAGAGCCTGCGGCCGTATTTATCGGCCAGCGCCTTATAGAACGGGCTGATTATCAGGAAGAGGTTCGAGGCCACCTGCCAGGGTGCGACGGTGTTGATCGCCCCGCTGTATTCTGGCGAGTTCACGTTGCGGGAACCGATATTGAAGAGGTCGAACAGCACGTACGGCTGCATCGCCGCGTTCATGTTCGAGGTTATCTCGTCGACCACGTAGATTATGGTCAGAACTATCATTACAAAAAGCAGGTAGCGCCCGGCCTTAGGCTTTGCGGCCTGAGCCTTAAGCCTTTCGAGCTCCCTGCTCTCCCTTGCCCTTACGGCAGCTTCATCTTTCAAGTCTTTCCTCCCCGGCCGCTGCGGCCGATTGTTGTGAATTGCATTTACATTTGTATTATATCACATCCGCAGTCAGCCAGCTTCATTACTCCGAAGGCGATGCCGCCTATAAGCGCTAACATCGCTGCTATCCAAAGCAGGGTCTTCGGGAGCCCCTGTTCTTTCACCTTCAGGAACGGGTACGGCCCTTCGATCCTGCCGCTGTAGTTCAGGTACATCATGACCAGGCCGTAGCCAAGCGTGACCGCCACGGGGAGCTGCCACGCGCGGGAATGCGGTTCCCACAGGATGTACGACACGAAGGTCAGGACCGGACAAAGCAGATGATAGAAGAACTGCGTGCTGCTGAAGAGCTCGCCTTTGACGTCGCCGCTCATCGGCACCAGCACCAGCACGACCACGAGGAAGGTCATCGTCATCATGCAGACCGAAAGGTAGCGGAAAGCCGCGGTTAAGGGACCCGGCCCGAAGGTCAGCAGCAGCAAAGTCGAAAGCGCCGCGAGAAAGTTAGATATGAGAGTGTAATAAACAAAGATCCCGAAGCCTGCTTTTCTTATGTGATAAGTGATGCAGGCCGACTCGATCGCTATGAGCAGGATCCCGAAAGCCGTAAGCATGATGTCTCCTTTTATCGTCTGTTTCCGGTGAGTTTTTTGGCCATGCGGATGACGCGCGAAGCGTTTATCATCAGCTGCCTGCGGGTCACGGTGCCGTTTTTAAGGCCGCGAAGCATGGCTTTGAGGTCGCCCTTGCCGCCGGGCATGGTCAGGTCGTTCCCCGCGGCTGCTATCTTAGCCGCGTCGGGAGCCGCGTACTTCTTCTTTCCCATGTTCATGGCGCCGATTATCCAGTCTGTCATGACTATGCCGCCGTAGCCGAACTCTGCGCGCAGCACGTCTTCTATAAGGCCGCGCCGCTCCGAGGTGTGCACGCCGTTGAGCAGGTTGTACGAAGTCATGAGGGCGCATGGCTGACTCTCCCGCACTGCGGTCTCAAAGCCGCGCAGGTAGATCTCGCGCATGGCTCGCTCGCTCACGAGGCTGTTGTTCCCGTACCTGTTGGTCTCCTGGTTGTTTGCCGCGAAATGCTTGAGAGTGGTGCCGCAGCCGGGATGCTTCTGCACGCCGCGCGTGAGTGCGGCCGCGAACTTGCCAGAGATCAGCGGGTCTTCGGAAAAGTATTCGAAATTGCGCCCGCAGCGTATGTCGCGGTGTATGTTGAGGGCGGGAGCCAGCCAGAGGTGGACCCCGAAACGCTCCATCTCGTCGCCCACGACGTCGCCGCAGCGCTCAGCGAGCTCAAGGTCCCAGCTCTGCGCGATGGCCGTGCCTATGGGTATGGCCGTGCAGTTCTGCTCTAGTAGCTCGCCCTTTACCTTGCCGCTCCTGCCGAGGAGCCTCAGCGCGAAGGCGGCGGGAGCCGGAAGCAGCTCCATCACGCTCTCGGGCATGCCGCCGTTCAGCGGATGGACGCCCTTTTCGTCGCGCGTATACTGCCGGCTCAGCCTGAGCCCAGCCGGGCCGTCCGCCATGACGAGGGAGGGAACGCCCTTGTCCTTCAGAGCAGCGGTCTCCCCCGCCGCGCCCGCGACGGAGCGCGAAGCTTCGCCTATCACGCTCATGGTGCCGCCGGCGTCGAAAGCGCCGATGTTCAGCAGGCAAAGCTCTTCGTCGTTCAGGGTCTCCGCAACAGGATCGATCTCTTCGTTCAGCGAATAATCGACGTTTTCGGTCTCAAATACCGAAGCGCTCACATCTATAGCAGGCAGGCCGGAAATGTCTTCCGCGCCGCGCGCCTCAGGTTTCCAGTCTGTAAAATCAGGCGTTCCGAGGCAGTTCTTCACCTGTCTTGTCACGGCTTCGGCGTCAAGGCGTATCACTGCCGCTGCCTGCGTATTCCTGCTTGAATCTCCAACACGAAGCACGTAGTCCCCGGGCTCCAGTACCCAGGCAGCGCGCTCTTCATCGTATGAAGCGATACCACGCATGTCAAAGGACAGCTTAAGCTCCTGCTCTTCGCCCGGTTTCAGTTCCTTAGTCTTTTCAAAGGCCGCGAGAGCCTGATACGGCTTATCCAGCCTGCCCGGAGGAGCCGAAAAGTAAAGCTGCACGACTTCCCTGCCGCTGCGCGCCCCGGTGTTCTTCACGCTGACGCCGACGCTCACAACGCCTCCTTCAGCGGCAGCCCCGACAAAGCTCAGCGCGAACTCCGTGTATCCGAGGCCGTATCCGAACGGGAAAAGCGGTTCCACGCCTGCGCTGTCGAAATAACGGTAGCCTACGTAGACGCCCTCTTTATATCTCGTATCATATCTGTCGCCGAATTCCCCGGCCGCCGGATGATCTTTCCACGCGAACCACGTCGACGCGAGCCTGCCCGAAGGCGAGCTATTCCCGAGCATCAGGTCTGCGAGCACGTTCCCGGTCTCGGCGCCGAGCTGGCTCAGCAGCAGTATGTTGCGCACGCTCATGACGGGCGAAAGGTCGACCACACCGCCCACGTTGAGCACCAGCAGGAACTTATCGAACTTCGCCTCGAGCGCGAGTATGTCGCGTATCTCGGATGCGTTCAGGAGTATATCCCCGGGCACCTGCCTGCGGTCGGAACCCTCGCCCGATATCCGCGATAGGACGTATACCGCCGCGTCGCCTTCCGCGTCCAGCGGCAGATCATATTCGGGCTCCGGCATTACGGCGCCCATGCTGTCGATAACGGCAAGGCTCCCGCGCTTGTAAGCCGCGGTCTTGAGCCCGCGTATAAAGCGCTTTTTCGCCTCGCCGTACACCCTGCCATAGCTGTCGAGCCAGGCCTTGCTGTTGATGCTAAAGCCCGCCGCTTCAAGGCCGTCCTCGGCCGTGACGAAGCTGCGCGAGTTGACCTCGCCTGAGCCCGTTCCGCCCTTTACCGTGCGCCTCGCCCCGCTTCCGTACAGCGCGAGCCCGCAGGGCGAATCCAGAGGAAAGCTGCCGTCGCTTTTGAGCAGCACAGCGCATTCCGCGCCAAAGCCGCGCACCAGAGCGTTATGTTCCTTTTCGTAGGCGTTCATTTCCCGTCACCTTTTTTCCAGTCTTCTACCTTCAGTCCGTCTATGCGCGAAAACTCCTCGGTATTGTTTGTCACCATGACGCATCCGAGAGAGCGCGCGTGTGCGGCGATCATCGCGTCCCGGTCGCCGATACGCTGCATTCTGCCTTCAAGATCGGCGTATATATCGCCGAAATGCTCTGCGGCAACAGAACCGAAATCCATTATCTTTATCCCGCGAAGCGCTTCCAGTACCGCAAGGCGGTTCCTCTCGGGAAAAGAGCTCTTCTTTATTCCGTATTCAAGCTCCCCGTAAGTGACCGCGGAGATGCACAGGTCTTTTCCCAGGTGCCGCTTTACCCTGGCAGCTACAGGCCAGTCGGGATGCCTCATCGCCATGATTATGACGTTGGTATCAAGCATATATGTCATTTGTCTTCACCGGCTGAATAGCTGTGTTCAGGCATTGGTTCACTCAGAAAATCGTCTGTCAGCAAAGCCGCGCCGCGGTCGAAAGCGTCCGCAAGCGAACCGACCGGCGTAAGGATCACGGCGTCACCGATGCGGTTGATATATACTTCATCGACGTCGAAACGATATTCTTTCGGGAGCCTTACGGCCTGGCTGCGCCCGCTCATAAAAACCTTAGCTGTTTCCATTAGAAACACACCTCCATGACACTAACAGAATATATCACGATATATATCAAGTCAAGTCAAATTGATCAACCATATTGTTACCATATTTTAACTGCATTGTCAATCACGCGCATTTGCTTACAGTCAATCTTTTAGCATTATTGTGTCCCCAATACACTCTTTAGGAGGTAGTGGCGGAATGCGGGCTCGAATATAATTATTATGTATATTTAGATTTACCTTCAGGCGGACCGCGTCCGCAGAAAAGGAGGGACAATATGAAACAAAAGGTCCTTGGACGTTTCCCGGCGATCATCGTCGCGACGCTTTTCTTCGCCGCAATACTGATATCGTCCTGTGCCCTGCTTCCCTGCGAGGTGTACGCGGTAAACGCCAGCGTCATCTACATCGGAGGCGAAGCGAACGGCGCGTACAGCGACGCTTACCCCAACGAATACGATGCCGGCGACTTCTACTACGGATACACCGCTCTGGTAGACGGCGGTGTTCTCGACGACACGCGGGAATACGCTGCCGGTTCCGCGCGTTTCTATCAGAACGGAGGCGGCTATACGACCGACGGTTCGGCCGCGCTGATTCTAAACGGCTTCTCTACTGACGGTGAGGCCGGTTATGTAAACGGCGATAATCTCTACGGGATCTATTACGACGGCGACCTGACCATCGTTCTCAAAGGATACAACGAGATTCGCTCTAACCTCGCGACGATCAATGACACCTACGAGAAGGTCTACGGCATCTACGTGACCGGCGATCTGACGATCCAGAACGAATCGGGTCAAACAGGAAACCTTGACATCTCGATGACCGGCAACGCGAAGTCCGAAGCCGCGGCCATCTTATGCGACGGCGATCTTACGATCAACGAGCAGAAAAATGCCGGCGGAATCGGGTCCCTCAGGTTGAGAGGAACAGTTGGAACTGTCACAAGCAACGGTACAGCGCGTCCGGACTTCGGCCTCAGCGCTGCCATCTGTACCGGCGGATTTGACCCTATCGACGGCGGAACCAACCTTGGCGGTTCAGTTACCGTAAACGGAGGAAGAGTTGAACTGACCGGCGGAAATGTAAATGTCGGAAAAGGCGTTTATGCATCCTACACCTACGGGATCAATACAGACATTATCAATTTCAATTCCGGCACTGTCACTGCCACGGCAGGCGCTGTGCTGAATCCGAACTCATATGCTTATAACGGCGGAGAGAGTTACGGCATTCGTACAAGTACCTATACTCAAACCGGCGGTACTGTTACCGCGACCGGAGGCGTCGCGAGCACGACTGCCAACGTTCCGAAGAGCGCAAGCTATGGGCTTTACACCATGACATATAACTTCACCGGAGGTTCCCTTAACGCTACCGCATCCGATGCCTGGAGAAAAAGCGTCGGCGTTTACATCCTGAACAACACGGGCGCCCCGACCGCGATACAGTCCGGCGGCGAAGTAAGCGGTACATCAGGCATCGTTTCAGGCGTAGGCAGCGAACAGCCGGCTGAATCCACAGGCGTTCATGTCACAGGCAATTACAGCGCCACGGGTGGCAGCCTGACCGGAACCGGCGCGAATATCGGCTATCATCATCGCAGCGTCGGCGTCCTGGTCGACGGTAACACGGCCCTCAGCGGAAGCGCTTCCCTAACCGGCACCGGCGGCAATACGACAAGGACGGCGATGGGAAGTATTGCAATTCCAAGCATCATTAACGGAGGTTTTACTTCTGACTCCTACGGCGTTTTGTTCTGCGGAAACCTTACGATCGGAGAGGGCTGCACAGTTACCGGAACCGGCGGAAACGTAACATCGGCCGAAGGCTCTAACAGGAACAACCTGAAGACCATTGGCATCTACTTATTATCGGACAACAATACTCTTATCGGAGGAACGCTGAACGGAACTGGCGGAACTGCCGCGTACGGCCACGGAAACAACAATAGCTATGCGCCGGATAAAAGCTACGGTATCTATGCATCCTGCGCGGCGTTCAATGCGTCCGGCATGACGATCACCGCGGCAGGCGGAAACGCAGGCGTCAAGGCGAACTCAACTTCTCCAAGCCTTGACGGAGGCGAAAGCTACGGCTTTTATATCGTCGGGGATGCATCCTTTACAGACTGCGTGCTCACGGCTTCAGGCGGAGATATCGTAAACGTACCTGACTCATCAGCGAGCACCACAAGCCATACTGTCGGAATGTACTGCGTAAGCTCTTTTGCGCTGAGCGGACGCAACACCGTAGTTTTTTCAGGCGGCTCTCAGCAGACAGGCAGCAATAACTATTTACGTTCCTACGGGTTCAGCCAACAGAATTCCACCAGTCAGGTGGTCCTGACAAGCGGAACGTTGACCGCGTATGGGCAGACCAAGTGCCTGTATAATGCAAACATTCGGGCAAAATTCTATTTCTTCAGCACCGATTACGGTGTTTCAGGAGAAGCGACCAACGTGAACTACCCGGGGGATTATCCCAAATCTATGATCATGGATTCCGAGCGCGTGGTCGTCAAGCAGAGCGACCAGACGTTCGGAAGCGCTGCCGTCGGCCCCACATATACGGTTTATGAGGGATCCGGCGTTCCGGTCATCACCTATGAAGGCATCCTCTCGAAAAACGGAGCAGCCTTTGGCCCTACTACGACCACGCCGTCTGAAGCCGGTGAATACACGGTAACGGTCACTTACGCGGACAGACGCAGCGGAAATACGTCCTTTACGATCCTGCCCAAGAGCATCAATAGCGGTTGGATCAATATCAACTTGGGAGAACAGAGCGAATACGACGGAACGTCTCACGGTGTTGTCATTCGAGATATCTATGATTCTTCTCGCGCAAGTTATCTTGAGCCTGGTCTTGATTACATCATCACCTCCGGGCGATACGCAACAGATGCGAGCTCACAGACACTGGTCATCACCGGCCAAGGAAACTATAAGGATGAAAAGAGCGCTGTCTGGAGTCTGAAAAAACGCGATCCGCTTCTTTCAGACTTTACCGTTCCCGGGGATGTCGTCACGACCTATGACGGAACAGCGAAGACCGTGGCGCTTCCGACGCTGAAAGCGCCTCTGGAAAACTGCGGTACTATCCGGCTGTATTACGACGGCATTCCCGCATCGGATTACGCAGGAGGCGGTCCGACAAATGCCGATTCCTACACGCTCACCTTCCTTGTAGACGGAAGCACCAATTTCGATTCCAGCGGGTATTTAAACGCAGGTACGCTTACGATCAATAAAGCGACGGGCGACCCTGCTGTGATCACTGAGGTCGCAAGCGTAGTCAAGGACGGCGGCCAGGTCGACCTCTCAGAAAACGTCAGCGGCGCGCTGGGCGATGTCAGCTATGATATCGTGGGCGACGACCTCGGCTGCTTTGTTGACAGCAACGGCTTGCTCACTTCCGGCTCCACCGCCGGCACAGTCACCGTACGAGTGACTATCGCTGAAAGCACTAACTACACCGGCAAGACAGCGGATGTAACGGTGAAAGTCGACGGCGCGATTGAGGGGGTAGTGTTCGCACACACTTTATCACTTGGGAACAACCTCTCCATCAATTACTTTGTTGAAACTGCAGCTTTGGAAGGATATACAGATGTCCATCTTGTCGCTGAGAAAAAATACTATAACGAAGATGGCTCTGAGTATTCATTAAGAGAAACAATCCTTTATCCTTCCAGTATAGGCAACACGGGTGCAGGAGGCGCTGAAGAATACAAATTTATCTTTACTGGTATTGCAGCCAAAGAAATGGGTGACGACATTACAGTAAAAGTTGTTGGTACAAAGGGCGGACATGAATGCGTCAGTACTGCAGATGTTTTCAGCATTAAGCAATATGTTTTAGCAGTTTTGTCGAGACCGGCCGCAAATGCCAAGTTAAAAACAGCGTTGGTCGATCTCCTAAACTATGGTTCTGCAGCACAATTACATTTTGGGTATAATACGTCGACTCTAGTTAATTCTTCGCTTACTTCAGAACAAATAAACACGTATGCTACCGCAGAAGTTCCTGAATTGACATCATACTTAAATGAAATTGAAACTGTGGGTGCACGAGCAAGATTCAACGGACGAACACTCGTCATGGGGAATAATATCGAAATACGTTATTATATGCTGTTTGACGAAGGAACAGATTTTTCAAACATCAGTTTCCGATACTCATACACATCTGCAACAGGAGCACCTAATAGTGGAACAATGCCAGCGTCTGCTTTTGAGTATGATTCGGTACATGATGAGTACAGCATTAGGTTATCAACTGTTGCTGTAAAAGATTTCGATGCTGTTATTACGGCAGGGATATATGATGGAGACACTTTAATCAGTAATACCTCAGAGTTCAGCATTGAAACATATATACAGGTTGTTCTTGGACGAGACTCGGCTAAGGAAAGCCTTAAGGAAATGTTACGCGAGCTGGCTAAGTATTGTAAGTCGGCAAAAGCATATTTTGTTAATTAACCAAGGAGGAGAACATGAAAGAAAGATTTGATGAAGTAGCAATTGAAGTTGTTAATCTTGAAGAACAAGATATTATTTGCACAAGTTGCCCGGATGATACTGGAGAAAGAGTATAAGCAAATAATCAAACGAGCGCAGTGAAAAACTGCGCTCGTTATATTTTTACGCAAAATAGATTATAATATATTACATTCACCTATATTGAGAGAGAAGAATGACAATCATCTTCAACAATGACGAACGCGTAACAAAAATACTTGGAACAAAGCGCATAGATGAAAAGGCAGATTACCGTGTTTCAAACTATTCATTTGAATACAAGGATAATGGACGTTGCTTCATCAAACATACGCTGACCGGTCAGATCGTCGAGCTTACAGAAGCGGAGACCGAGCTGTTTCTTAATGCGAAAAACGGCTGCTGCATTTCCGGCGAAAAACTGTCCGCATCCAATGGCATGGATTTAGTATCTCATCACATACTGGTTCCGCAAAACAGCGATGAACTTCAGAAATATCAGACCGTCATGCTGATCCTGCAGAACATGGCACGCACAGGCAAGGGTCTAAAGAAATATACTATCCTGCCGACCACTGCCTGCAATGCGAGATGCGTTTATTGCTATGAGGAAGGCATGGCCTACCGTACCATGAGAGCAGAGACCGCCGAAAAAACTCTTGATTTCATAAACAGCACAAGGCGCGACGGTCCCATCAAACTTGTCTGGTTCGGCGGAGAGCCTTTGGCTGCGCATGCTGTCATCTCCCGCATTTGCGAAGGCCTCAATAACCGGTCTGTCCCCTTCTCTTCCGAGATCGTAACCAACGCCACGATCTTTACTCCGGAGCTGGTGCAAGAGGCCGTGACAGAATGGCATGTAAAAAAAGCTCAGGTCTCGGTCGACGGGCTCCCGCAGGATTATGAAGACCGCAAGAAATACGTCGATCCGGAAACTCATAATTACGCCGCTCTGATTCGGGCTCTGCACTTAATGCTTGACGCCGGTATTGACGTGACTTTGCGCTGCAATTATGACCGGGACAATTTCCCGGGATTGAAGCAGTTCGCGGAAAGCATCCAGACTGAATTCGGCCAAACGGATCTGCTGCATTTATATTTCGCGATGCTTTTCCAGGAAAGAGACCTGAAAGAATGCGTCGGGCTGCATCAGGACATGAGCCGGCTCCGCTATTCTTTAGAAGAAAACGGGCTGGAAATTACCGCTCCTTCGAAAAAGCCTTTCCACCTGAAAGTTAACCATTGCATGGCTGACGACTTCGGGGAAAGCATCGTGATCGACCCTGACGGCACGCTGTACCATTGCGAGCATCTGCCCGGACAGAAGCCCTGCGGTACGATCTTCGACGATCCGGACAAGATAAAGTACTATACCCGCTGGCCCGAACCTGATGAAAAATGCAAGTCCTGCTGTTTCCTTCCGGAGTGCACGCCGTTCTACAAGCAATGCTGCCCGGACTACACTGAATATTGCTTCGAGCTGAAAAAGATTGATACGGAGTATTCCATAAAGCGGGCGATCAAGGAACTCTGAGAATCCACCGCGATATGTGGTAAAATAATATAATACGTTAAACGCAGAACAGAGGAAGTACGCGTTGAAAGACCTTTACAAATTTGCAGATACATTAGTTGAAATAGAGAGCCTGTGCCCGCAGTTTGCGGAAATGGCTCATGATTACAAGGCCGAAGCGCCGGAGGACGGCGCCGGGGCTGCATTTTCTATTATCATGTCACAGGAGGATATCGACGCCGAGCGCGTCCACGCAAGGCTGCAGGACGAACGCGAAGGCATCGAGCCGCGGAACTTTTCCGACGGCTACCTCGAGACCCTCGCGATATACCGCAAGCTCTGCGAAAAGCTCATAGAGCGCGACGTGATACTGTTCCACGCCTCGGCGATAGAAGCGGACGGCAAGGCCTATCTTTTCACGGCTCCCAGCGGCACCGGCAAGAGTACCCACGCCCGCCTGTGGCGCGAGGTCTACGGCGACAAGGTTCGCATGATCAACGACGACAAGCCCCTGCTGCGCGTGCATGCAAACGGCGCGACCGTCTACGGCACACCCTGGGACGGAAAGCACCGCCTCAGCGCGAACGTGAGCGTCCCGCTCGGCGGCATCTGCGTGATCTCGCGCGGAGAGACCAACACGATAAAACGGCTCCGCCCGGCGGAAGCCCTGCCCCACCTGCTGCGGCAGATCCACAGGCCTGGTTCCGCTGCAGGGTCGGCAAATATGACAGAACTTGCGCTGAAACTCGCCGCGGGGGTCCCCGCCTATGCTCTCAGCTGCAATATGGAGCCCGAAGCGGCCAGGGTCGCTTACTGGGCAATGAAGGGAGAATGACATGAAACTCAAAGACGGCATCATAGTGCGCGAACTTGACGGAGAATTCGTCGCGGTGGACGCGGGCATAGGCGAAGACCGCTTCAACGGCATGCTCAAGCTCAACAAGACCGCGGCCTTCGTGCTCGAGTGCCTCAGGACAGATACAGACGAAAACGGTATCGTAAGCAGGCTGACCGAAAAGTACGACGTTTACGAAGCGACCGCGGCGGAGAACGTCAGCAAGGTCGTCGAAACGCTCAAAAAGACCGGGCTCATAACAGAATGACGTCCGCGGAAGGAAAAACCGGGCTTGAAGAAGTCCTGCGCACCGAAGGCGTGCTCTACTACGCGATCAAAGGCGTGAGCATGATGCCTCTGATACGCCAGGACAGCGATCTGGTCGTGATAAAGCGGCCTGCTTTTCCGTGCCGTGAAAACGACGTGGTGCTGTTCAAAAGGAGCAACGGACAGTACGTGCTGCACCGCGTGGTAAAGGCCGAAAACGGGCTCTACGACATACGCGGCGACAACACGATAAGCACCGAAAAAGGCATACGCGAAGACCAGATAATAGGCGTCATGACCGGGCTCATAAGGAACGGCAAGGAAGTCGACCTGAGCACCCCTGCGTACGAACGCTACGTGCGCCGCACCAACGCCCTCTTCCCGCTCAGAGCGGGAGCCCTAAGGCTCAGATCTCTGGCCGGGCGGGTAAAAAGAAAACTGATAAGGACCGATGACACAAAGCTCTGAAAAACAAAACAGCGCGCCTCTGAAGTGGATACTTGAGCTGACGAGGCCCGATCTTTTCAGCGTCATCGCCCTCACCCTCACGGAGACCCTCCAGGGCCTGTGCAGCGTGGGCATGGCGTGGCTTTTGCGCGGCCTCATCGACGCGGCGGTCTCCAAAAGCCCGGACGGCTTCAAACGCTACGCCCTTCTGCTGGTGCTCATGATAGTCGTGCAGCTTGCCCTCAGCGCTGTGCTGAGAAGACTCACGGAAGCGACCAAGGCAAACATTGAAAACCGGCTTAAGAGCCGCCTTTTCGGGACCCTGCTGCGCAAGGACTACGCGGCGGTAACGGCGACGCATTCGGGCGAATGGATGAACCGCCTCACCTCAGACACGGTGGTGGTCGCGGACGGAGTGACCGGGATACTTCCGGGAGCAGCGGGCATGCTCGTGCGCATCATTGGCGCGGCCGCCCTTCTCGTCTGGCTGCTGCCGAACATCGCATGGATAATACTGCCGGGCGGCGTTATACTCGCCCTGCTCACATACGCGTTCAGGCGCCACCTCAAACAGCTTCACAAGCGCATACAGGAGGCCGACGGGCGCCTGCGCATCTTCCTTTCCGAGCGCCTTTCGAACCTGCTCATAGTGAGGTCTTTTGCGCGCGAGAGCCAGGCTGCGGCTGAGGCCGACGGGCTTATGCGGGACCACAAGCGCGCCCGCATGAAGCGCAACACTTTCTCGAACGCCGCGAATATCGGCTTCGGGCTCGTGATGCGCGGAGCCTACGTTCTGGTCGCAGTGGTCTGCGGCTACGGCATACTCAAGGGGACCGTAAGCTACGGCAGCTTCACGGCCGTACTGCATCTCGTCAACCAGGTGCAGTCGCCCTTCGCGAATATAACCGGTTATTTCCCGAAATACTACGCGATGCTCGCGAGCGCCGAAAGGCTCGCGGAAGCCGAGAGCTACTCCGACGGCGAAGCCGAAGAACCTGTTCCGCAGAGCGAAATAAAGGCGTTCTACGATGAAAGCTTCAGGGCCGTAAAGTTCGACGGCGTAACTTTCAGCTACGGCGGAGGCGACCCCGCTGTTTCAAACGTTTCCCTGTCTATAGACAAAGGAGACCTGATCTGCGTGACCGGTCCGTCAGGCTCCGGAAAGAGCACCCTGCTCAAGCTGCTGCTCTCGCTCTACGCACCTGACAGCGGCTCGATAACGCTTGTGCAAAGCGGCGCAGAACAGCCCCTCAGCGCCGCATACTGCGGGCTCTTCGCCTACGTGCCCCAGGGCAACCAGCTCATGAGCGGCTCTATACGCGAAGCCGTGAGCTTCGGCGACGAGGCCGTCATGAAAAACGACGCGGCCATAAGGAGCGCCCTTCGCGTAGCCTGCGCAGAAGACTTCGTATATTCTCTCCCCGCCGGGCTCGAGACGCCTCTCGGGGAACGCGGAAGCGGCCTTTCCGAAGGCCAGGTTCAGCGCCTTGCGATAGCAAGAGCGATACTCAGCGGGCGTCCCGTGCTGCTGCTCGACGAGGCGACGAGCGCCCTCGACGAAGCAACCGAAGCCCGCGTGCTCGAAAACCTCAGGAGCCTCACCGACCGCACCGCAGTGCTCGTGACCCACCGTCCCGGAGCCATGGCGGCATGCAGCAAACGCGTGGAGCTCTCAAGAAAGGATCCCCGATGAACGATAAAGCATCCGCTTTGATATATCTGATCTCCTGCGCGGTCAACGGTTCCACGCCCGACCGCGGCTGGGTCAGCCGCATGGACAGCGACGGGGTCTTCAGGCTAGCGAAGGCTCACAAGACCTCGGCAATGGCTGCCTTCGCCCTGGAAAGCGTAAAGGACGCCCTCGCGCCCGAAGCCTGGGACAAATGGCGCCAGGCAAAGGAGCTCGCCGTGCGCCGCAACCTGCTCTTTGACGCCGAGCGCGAGAAGCTGCTCGCCTGGATGGACGCAAGCGGCATCTGGTACCTGCCCCTCAAGGGCATACTGCTCAAGGACTTCTACCCGCGCTACGGCATGCGCGAGATGGCGGACAACGACATACTCTTCGACGAAAGCCGCGCCGAAGACCTGCGCGGCCACATGAAGGCGGAGGGCTATTTCGTAAAGGACTTTAACGAAGGGGTCCACGACAGCTACGAAAAGCCTCCCGTGTTCAACTTCGAGTTCCACAGGCAGCTGTTCAACTACGAGGCGAACAGCGGTGTCTTCGAGACATACTACGCGGACGTTAAGGACCGCGCCGTACATACCGAAGGCACGGGCTGCGGATATCATTTTTCCGTAAACGACCTTTACGTCTACGTCACTTCACACGCCTTCAAACATTTCGACGGCAGAGGCACAGGCCTGCGCACCCTCGCGGACGACTTCGTGATGCGCAAGGCAAAGGCGGCCGAACTCGACGTAGCCTATATCGACGCGGAGTTTGAAAAGCTCGGCATAAGCGCTTTCGCGGGCTGCCTTCAGTCCGCCGCCGACAAGCTGCTCGCTCCGGTCACCGCTGACGACCCCGAAGCTGAGGTCGGCGCCCGCATCGCGGCCCTCACGGAAGAGGAGCAGAAGCTGCTCGGCTACATCGTCGAATCGGGGGTCTACGGGACAACAGACCACTTCATCGAAAAGCGTCTGCGCGAAGTAGATAATGACGGAGGACCCCTCACCACCTGGGTCAAGATAAAGTTCTTCTTCCGCTGGGTCTTCCCGCCCAGATGGCGCATGGATACCGCCGTGCCGTTTACCAAAGGCCGGCCCTGGCTCCTGCCGATAGGCTACGTTTACAGAATGTTCCGCGCGGCCTTCGCACGCCGCCAGAAGATAAGCCGCGAGCTCGCCGCGTACAGGCGCATAGACTCTTCGCGCAAGCAGTAAAGGTATACAGATGCCGACGATAAGCCGTACGTCAAGGGAAAAACTGCTCACATACGCAGCTATCCTTATCCTGTTGGAGCTGCTCAACCTCGTTCCGGAGGATATCGCTGAGATCGTTCATCCTACGGCCGTTTTGGCGTGCGCCATACTCGTCGCGTGGGCTATGAGCATACGCAGCCGCATACTCCGGCGTTCCGTCAGGATAAGGCTGGTCTCTGTCGCCGGCGCGCTGATACTGCTCTTCATGCTCGCGCTCTCGCGCTGGCAGTTCTTTTCGTGGTCTCCCGCCGCAAACCGCATACTCTGGTATGCTTATTACATTCCGCTCACCTTTGTTCCGCTGCAGTCCCTCGCAGCCGCCCTGCGCGTCGGAGAACCTGAAAACGAAAGGCCTCATGCGGTCATGTATCTGCTCTGGCCGCTCTGGGCGCTGCTCTGCGCGCTGTTCCTGACCAACGGCCTTCACGGCTGGCTCTTCGTCCATAAGGGCGAAGGAGACGACGTGAGCTACGGCTGGCTGTATACCGCGACTGTCATCTGGAGCATAGTTCTAGTCCTGGGCTTCTTCTTTGTCCTTATCCGCAAATCGAGGCTGGTGCGCGTGCGCAGGCTGTGGTTCGTTCCGACGGCCGCTTTCGTGTTCTCCGCAGCCCTTCTCGTCTGGTACTTTACCGAAGGAGGGGCTCCCACCATAGGCAGGGTCAAGTTGTTCAACCTTCAGGACGCGTTTGCATTCATGGTAGTTACGATCTGGGAGAGCGTCATCCAGATAGGCCTCGTGCCTGCCAACACCGATTACGCGGAGCTGTTCCGCAGTTCCCACCTTAACGCAGTGATATCTGACGAAGACGGTGGGCCGGTATTCGTTTCTGAAGCAGACGGAAACCCCCGCACAGACTGCGTGACGAAGGAGTCGCCTATCCCCGGAGGCACCGTAGCATGGACCGAGGACCGCAGCGCGGTGCGCAGGCTCAGCGATGCCCTTCTGGAGGCCACAGAGACCCTTGAGGGCGAAAACGACCTCATAAGGGAGGAGAACCGCATCTCGGCGGAAAAAGCTCACTACGAGGCTGCCAACAGGCTTTACGACCGTATTATAGAGGCGGTACGTCCCGAGCTCGAGCAGGTGGACCGCAGTCTTGAAAACGAAGGGCGCTTTGAGGCCGATCTTAAGAAAGATCTGGTGCTCGGAGCTTACATAAAGCGCCGGGCAAACATGGAGCTGCTCGCTTACGAATATGAAAAACTCCCGTCCGACGAGATCTGGCTTGCGATACGCGAATCTGACGAATACATTGCACTTTCGGGCGCGGCGGCAGACGTGCGCAAGAACGGCGAGGCCGAGCTTCCCGCCGCCGCCCTGCTGCTCGCTTACGACTTTTTCGAGAAGGTCGCTGAAAGCGCCCTTGACAAGGCTTCCGCGATCTCGGCTCTCATTGACGCCGGCGGAGGAGCGGAAAGATTCTCGCTCACCGTCGAGACCGACACGCCTTCAGCCGTCAGCTTCGACGGATGGCGCGTCAGAGAACTTGCCGCCGCAGGCATGAGCGTCAGCGTCCGGATGCGCGACGAGACCTGCTTCCACACGATCTTCTGCGGAAAGGAGGTACGGGCATGAACGGTACACACTCAGCCATGCTGCTCTACAGCATAGCCAAGCTGACGGCGTTCGTGGTCTTCCTTCTGCATACGCAGAACCTCCTGCGCTGCGCCAGGCTGAAGCTCGGCGCGAAAAACGCCGTTTTATGCTCCGCTTTGGCTCTTCTGAGCCTTGCGCTGTATACCGCGCTGAACGCCGGAGTCAAAGGCGCGGTCTTCATTGCGGCGCTTGCGCTTCTTGCCGCCGCAGGCATTGCTTTATTCATAACGATAAGCAGGCGGGAGCGCAGCAGTCTCTCCGCTGCGTCCGTAAAGCAGAGCTTCGACGACCTGCCTGCGGGAGTCATGTTCTACTTCCCCGACGGGCTCACCAAACTGGTCAACGCTTCGATGGCCGGGCTCGCACGAAGGATAACGGGCAGGCCCCTGTTCAACGGAGCCGAGTTATGGGAGACCCTGAAATCCAAAGCCGCGGAAGGCCGCACGGAAGACGTAAACGCCCTGATAATCACGCTCGAAGACGGTTCCGCGTACAGCTTCCACCGCTATCTCAACTCGTTCGAAGGAAAGCCCCTGTACGAGCTGATAGCTTCGGACGTTTCGGAAGAGATGAGGCTCAACCGGGAGCTTGAGGAAAAAGAGAAAAAAGTGCGCCAGGTCAACGCGCGCCTCAAGGCGCTGATGGGACGCATAAAATATACGGTGATGGAGCGCGAGACAGCGGAGATGAGGGCGCGCATACACGACCGTTTCGGCCACGCCCTGCTCCACGCGATGCGCTGCATGAAGGACGGCTCCGCGGACCGCTCCGGGCTGCTCGAAGAATGGCGAGGGACGATAAAGCCCCTGCTCTCCGAAACGCAGTACGGACGGCTCACAACGCGGGAAGCCCTGAAAGAAGAGGCTGAGGCTCTCGGCATCAGCCTTACGATAGACGGAGATCTGCCCGAAGACGCGCGGCTCCTCGCGATAACAGAGACCGCGGTCAGCGTGCATCTGACCAACGTGCTCCGCCACGCGGAAGGGACGAGAGCCCTGGTCAGCATACGCGAAAACGGCGGCTCCTTCAAGATGACGTTCACGAACGACGGAAAACCGCCCGCGGGACCAGTAAACGAGACCGGAGGGCTGCGCAACCTGCGCGCCGAGGCCGAACGCATAGGCGGAAGCATGAAGATCAGCTGTGAGCCCGAATTCAGAATGGTGCTCGAACTGCCCGGGGAGGGGCTGAGCGATGGCATATAAAGTACTTATTGCAGACGATCACAACATGGCCAGGACCGCCCTGGAAGCAGCGATATCAAGCTCCGGGGCGTTCAAAACCGCGGGCTGCGTTTCACGCGCCGCAGAAGCCGTGGATTACATAAAACAAAACCGTGTAGACCTGGTGATAATGGACATAGTGATGCCCGGAGAGATGAACGGGCTGGCCGCCGCCGCAGAGATAAAGCAGCTGGCTCCCGATACGAAGATACTCGTGATCACCTCGATGCCCGAAGTCTCTTACATCCGCCGCGCCAAAGAAGCAGGCGTGGAGAGCTTCTGGTACAAGGAGACAGACGAGCGCCCCCTGCTCGAAGTGATGAAGCTGACTATGAAAGGCGAATCCGTCTACCCCGGCGAGACCCCGACGGTCGCCCTGGGCAACACGCTTAGCACGAACTTCACCGACAGGGAGCTCGAGGTGCTGCGCGGGCTGGTCAGCGGGGCTTCAAACCGGGAGATAGGCGATCAGCTCGGAATAACCGAAAATACCGTAAAGATGCACGTTGCCAACATGCTGCAGAAGACAGGCTTCCGTTCGCGCCTCGAGCTTGCGGTAAGGGCGCGGGCAGGCGGAATGATAATCCCCGAATAGGGTCAATACCTGTTGTGGACCTTCTCGGCGAAGCACATCATGTCCTTCACCTCGAGCACGGTCCCGTCGTCCAGCACTGCCCTGCCGCTCATGCGGCCGAAGACCTGGTGCTGGTCAGAAACTATAACTTTGAAATCCATTTTGGCCGCGCGGTCGATCACAGGCACGAAGTCCATCTCGAAGCGTCCGTCCGAGGACGTGAAGGTCCAGGGCTTCGTGTAGCTGTCTTCGGGTATGTTGAAGGTCACGTCGTCGAACTTGTGGGCCTTTCCGTCGTAGAAGATGACGTTCTCGCTGGCGGCCGAGGTGTTGCCGAAGCCGTAGCCTATGTTGAAGCCGAAGGGCCTGCCGTTCAGGTCGCAGTTGCCGGAGCCCCAGAACCAGGTGTTGTCGTAGGTCCAAACTCCCCTGCCCCAGTCGAGGGTCCCGAAATCGGTCGCGGGGTTAAACTTATAAATCTTCCCGCCGTATTCCATCCAGCCTTCCGCGCGCATGCAGTTTATCTTCTGGTTGTAGTAGAACGCGTGCTTCTTATCCCACGGGGTCGCTATGACCATGCTGTCCATGGGCGGCTGCGAGAGCTTTATGTCGCAGCTGAACGGCTTGTTGTTCCAAAAGTTCGCGAAATCGCACTTTATGCGGCGCGCGCCGGGTTCCACCTCGAAGCGCATCTGAAGCCTCTTGTCTTCATAGACAGTGTTCCCCTCCGATGAGTTCGAAGGAAGCTTCAGCTTTCCCCTCGGGAAGACGTTCAGTATCGTCTCGGTATGCTCCCACGGGGAATCGCCGAAGACCAGCAGCGAGACCGACTGCAGCCCCACGTAGCCGTCGTCTGATATCGTGAAGGCCCCGGCAAAGCCGTCAGCGAGCACGAGGTAGTAGTCCCACTCCTTTATGCGGAACTTCGGAGCCCTGATCATATCCCTTTTATACTCAAGAAGCTGGGAACGGGCCCAGCCCGGTTCGCGCAGCTCCCCGCTGCCGTCGAGCAGCAGGCCGCGCTCAGTGATCTCATGACTGCGCATATCGAAACCTCCATGATTTGTAATAAACAGTACCTGTTCATACTCATTTTAGCACATTTACCTTGACATGGCGCAGCTTTTGCGATATAAAGAGTTGTTAATTAAATAAGCTTTGAAGAGGAGTAACCCTGCAGCATCTTAAAGAGAATCGCGGTCGTGGCTGAGAGCCGCGAAAGACAGGCACAGGGCGAAGGTCGCTTCAATAAAAAGCAATGCTAACGAGTGCCGGGACCGCATAGCGGAGACCGGAACAAAGGTGGTACCGCGGACATCCGTCCGTCCTTTGGGCTTGCCCTGAGGGCGGGCGTTTTTTATACGAAAGGAACCAAATGGAACACAATCTGCCGAAGAATTACGATCCGAAATCATTCGAGGACCGCATCTACAAGAGCTGGGAAGAAAGCGGCGCTTTCAAGCCCGACAAGCCGGGCAAGCCTCACTTTTCGATAGTGATGCCGCCTCCCAACATCACGGGGCAGCTTCACATGGGCCATGCCCTCGACCAGTCGCTGCAGGACGTGCTCACCCGCTTCAAGAGGATGCAGGGCTTTGACACCCTCTGGCTCCCCGGAACCGACCACGCAAGCATCGCGACCGAGGTAAAGGTCGTCGAAAAGCTCAAGGAAGACACCGGCAAGACCAAGTACGACATAGGCCGCGAGGCCTTCCTCGAAAGGGCCTGGGACTGGAAGCGCGTCTACGGAGGCCGCATCGACCTTCAGATCAGAAAGCTTGGAAGCAGCTGTGACTGGAGCCGCGAGCGATTCACCATGGACGAGGGCTGCAACAAAGCCGTGCGCGAGCACTTCGTAAGGCTCTACGAAAAAGGCCTCGTCTACAGAGGAAAGAGGCTCATCAACTGGTGTCCGGTCTGCGGATCCGCACTCTCCGACATCGAAGTTGAGCACGTAGACCACAACGGCAAGTACTGGTACTTCAGGTACCCGGGCGCTGACGGTTCGGACGGAATAGTTGTCGCGACCTCCCGCCCCGAGACAATGTTCGCCGATGTCGCCATCGCGGTCAACCCCTCCGATGAACGCTACAAGGACATGGTCGGCAAGACCGTGCTGCTTCCGCTCGTAGGCCGAGAGATCCCCATCATAGCTGACCCCTACCCCGATCCCGAAAAAGGTACCGGCGCGGTAAAGATCACCCCGTCCGCCGACCCCAACGACTTTGAAGTAGGCCAGCGCCACGGGCTCGAGATGATCGAGTGCATCGACGAGACCGCCCACATGAAGGACAACTGCGGCAAGTACGCAGGCATGGACCGCTACGAGTGCCGCAAGGCCTGGGTCGACGACCTGGATGCCGCGGGCTACCTGATCAAGACCGAAGACATGGTCATCCCCGCAGGCGAGTGCTACCGCTGCCATACCGTCGTGGAGCCCATGCTCAGCGAGCAGTGGTTCGTGAAGATGAAGCCGCTGGCGGAGCCCGCCCTTGAGATCGTAAAGGACGGCAGGCTCAACTTCGTCCCCGAAAGGTTCACCAAGACCTACACCCACTGGCTTGAGGAGATCCGCGACTGGTGCATCTCCAGGCAGCTGTGGTGGGGACACCGCATCCCCGCATTCTACTGCGACGAGTGCGGCGAGATAGTCGTGACCGACAAGGATCAGCCCGACGTCTGCCCGAAGTGCGGATGCAAGCACTTCCATCAGGACGAAGACGTGCTCGACACTTGGTTCAGCTCTGCACTCTGGCCCTTCAGCACCATGGGCTGGCCCGAAAAGGACGCCGAAGACATGAAGCGCTTCTACCCGACCAGCGTGCTCGTCACCGGCTACGACATCATCTTCTTCTGGGTCGCCAGGATGGCCTTCGCCGCCATGGAAGAGACCGGACAGTCGCCCTTCAAGGACGTGCTCGTCCACGGCCTCGTGCGCGACGGCCTCGGCCGTAAGATGTCCAAGTCGCTGGGCAACGGCATAGACCCGCTCGAAGTAATCGACACCTACGGTGCGGACGCCCTGCGCTTCATGCTGCTCTCCGGCATCGCTCCGGGCAGCGACATCAGATATACCAACGAGAAGGTCGAGGCGGCCAGAAACTTCGCCAACAAGCTTTGGAACGCTTCCCGCTTCGTGATCATGAACCTGCAGGACGAAGAAGGAAACTTCAGGCCCATGGCAACTGCTGAGACCGCCAAGCTCAAGCCCGAGGACCGCTGGATGTTCAGCACCCTCAATGACGCCGTCGCAGAGATCACCCGCAACATGGAAAGCTATGACTTTGCCATCGCCGCGGGCAAGATCTACGAGCTCATCTGGAACAACTACTGCGACTGGTACATCGAGCTCACCAAGGCAAGGCTCTACGGCGGCGACGAAGAGGACAAGCTCACCGCGCGCTACGCCCTGCTCAAGGTGCTGCGCGACCTGCTCAAGCTGCTGCATCCGTACATGCCCTTCATCACCGAAGAGATCTGGGCCGCGCTTCCGAAGGAAGAAGGCGCGAAGCAGTTCCTGATGCAGGAAGACTGGCCCGTTTACGACGAAGCTTACAGCTTCCCCGAAGACGTCGCGACTCTCGAGCTCGCCATGGAAGCCATCAAGGCCATCCGCGGCATCAGGGTCCAGACCGGCGCTTCGCAGGCGAAGAAGCTGCACGTGCTGCTCGTCGCTGACGAGGCCGCAAAAGCCAGGGCCGAAGCAGGAACCAAGTACATCAAGGATCTCGCGAACCTCGAAAGCATAGGCTTTGCCGCTTCGCGCGAGGCTATAGGCGAAGACGTCATGACCGCCGCACTGCCCGGCCTTGAGATCTGCGTGCCCGAAGGCGACCTGCTCGACTTCGCGGCCGAATACGACAGGCTCAAGAAGGAAGAAAAGCGCCTGCTCGGCGAGGTCGAGCGCATAGAAAATAAGCTCGGCAACCCCGGCTTCGTGGCCAAGGCTCCCGCCGCCGTCATCGACGGCGAAAAGGAAAAGCTCGCCAACTACAAGGACATGCTCGAAAAGACCCTCGCCCGCATCCCCGAGATCGAGGCAAAACTCAAGTAAAGCAAGCTACGGTCACGCAACCGGGCAGTCTCCAATAAAGCAAGCCACGCATCCCCGAGATTGAGGCAAAATTCAAGTAACTCCGTCGCAGAATGTGACATAAAACAACCCGAAAGGCAGTTTCGAAATACTGAAGCTGCCTTTTCCTTTTCCGGATAATCACGAACCTTCCCTCCTCCGCTATTCTTTCCCGCGCTCTTCTCTCAGCCCGGATCCTTCGCGCCCACTCTTCTTTCATCCTGGATCCTTCGCACCGTCAAAACCGGCCCTTCTGCAGCCAAATAGTGTCACTTTGGGTTTTCCATACCCACCCTGCACCCTTTTTTCGTGAGATCAATGGATATGGAAATATTTGGCTGATATTTTTAGAAATTATTTACATGTAAGGCTGCTAATGGTATTTTATTCCTGTCACTATTTGCCAATTTAGCCCGTTTTCACGTCACGAAAGGATGGTCACAATGAATTACCGGAGAAATCTTGAAAAAACGGTGCAGGACATGCACAAAATGAGGGCTGCTGACACTTTTGAGCTGCGGAGACTGCCCCCGGGAGATATAACCATATATCGCAGCGGCTCAAGGTTCAGATACGTTCAAGAACGTTACGTTAACGGGGTCCGTACGCGCAAGGGGATCACGCGCAACAAGAAACTGGTCTCTAAACTGCTGAGAAAACGTTATGTCAAAGCAGACGCGGCAGTCATTGACGATGATATCGCCGTGATGAGTGACAGTCTGAAAAAGATCACCGGCAATTCACCGGAAACGATAATCGGCAAGCTTCCTCCGCTATTTCGCGAACTTCCCAAAGAGATGTTTTTGCCGAACTACGCGCTCCGTCCGCAGCCGTCGCGTGACGAAGGATGCCTTGCGCGGGACCTTGCGGTGACCCGCTGCCTTGATGATTACGTCCCTGGCGTAAGCCCGCAGGACTGGGCTGCGATGCCCTATTGTGAAAACACCGCTTTCGCCTCACAGAAGACCGTGATCGCGGAAAACGGCCTTCTGGCAAGGAGCAAGAGCGAGGCTGAATATATCAGGTTTTATGAGTCTAAAGGGATCCTGTTCCATTACGACGAACTGTTCAGCTATCTCGACCGCAGCGAGTACGACCCTAACGGCACGGTTCGTTTCATCTCACCCGACTTCGTTCTGCTGCGGCCGGACGGCACATTCCTGTTCCATGAGCATTTCGGCAGGCCGGACGATATGGAATATATGCAGAAGAATCTCGAAAAGCTGTACGCCTACATCAAGCTGGGAATAATGCCGGGGATCGACCTGATGATCACTTTCGAAAGGCCGGGCGGAGGTGTTGACCTTCAGCTTGCGGAAGCAATGCTGGACAGCATGCTCCTTTACTCATCCAAATGATGCTGAAAGGCCGGGATTACATATGCAGTAATGATGCTGAAATGTCGGGATTACATATGCAGTTCGGTATGGCATAATTATTCAGATTTTGCTATAATCTAACTGTAAAAGAGTCTCGCTTTACATTTTTCGAAAGGTCAAACGGTGTAGAATAAGAATTGGAAAGAAAAAAGATCGTACAGCTGAAAGGCGTCTGCAAGAGCTATGACGGGGAAGCCGTTCTCAAGAACATCGACCTCGACATCTACGACAACGAATTCATGACCATACTCGGTCCTTCAGGCTGCGGCAAGACCACCACGCTGCGCATCATCGGAGGCTTTGAAGCCCCGGACAGCGGCGAGGTGTTTTTCGACGGCGTGAAGATCAACGACGTTCCGCCCTACAAGCGGAGCATCAACACGGTATTTCAGCGATACGCCCTGTTCCCCCATCTCAACGTATACGAAAACGTGGCCTTCGGGCTGCGCGTCGCAAAGGTAGGCGACGAAGAGATCTCGCAGCGCGTGAAGGAGATGCTCAAGCTCGTCAACCTCAGCGGTTTTGAAAAACGTCACGTGACCACCCTTTCCGGCGGACAGCAGCAGAGGGTCGCCATAGCCCGCGCTCTCATAATGAAGCCCCGCGTGCTTCTGCTCGACGAGCCTCTGGGAGCCCTCGATCTTAAGCTGCGCAAGGACATGCAGCTTGAGCTCAAGAACATAAGAAAGCAGACCGGCATAACCTTCGTCTACGTCACCCACGACCAGGAGGAAGCCCTTTCGATGTCCGACACCGTCGTCGTCATGAACGAGGGCGAGATACTGCAGGTCGGAAAGCCCATAGACATCTATAACGAGCCGGCCAACGCCTTCGTTGCGGACTTCATAGGCGAGTCAAACATAGTCGACGGAACCATGCCCGAGGACTTCCGCGTGAAGATCAACGGCCACGTGTTCGAGTGCGTCGACAAGGGCTTCGCGAAGGACGAAAAGGTCGACGTGGTCATCAGGCCCGAAGACGTGGACATCGTGGCTCCCGAAAAAGGCATGCTCACCGGCAAGGTCGACACCGTGACCTTCATGGGCGTTCACTACGAGATCATCATCGACATCGACGGCTTCAAGTGGATGATACAGACCACCGACTACGCCGCTCCCGACAGCTTCGTCGGCCTCTACATCGAGCCCGACGCGTTCCACTGCATGAAGAAATCGCAGTACTCGGGCATCTTCGAAGACTACAGCGCCTACTCCATGGAATACGACCTGCTCTCCGAGAACACCGGCGAGGAGGAAGAGGAATGAAGCGCGGCTTTCTTGCGAGATTCGCCGCGGTGCCTCATATAGTGTGGAGCGTGATATTCATAATCGCGCCCCTTCTCTTCGCGTTCTTCTACGCGTTCACCGACGGTGAAGGCTCCTTCACCCTTGACAACATAACAAGGCTCTTCTCGGGGAACTATCCGCTGATATTCCTCAATTCGCTGTGCCTTGCGCTGATCGCGACAGTGATCTGCCTCATCATCTCGTACCCGCTCGCCTACATCATGAGCCGCATGAGCCGCAGGGCCCAGAGCACCATGATGCTGCTGATCATGATACCGCTGTGGATGAACTTCCTCATCATGACCTACTCGTGGATGACCCTGCTCGAAGACACCGGCATCATCAACACGATACTGGGCAAGATCGGGCTGAACTTCCACATGATAAATACCCCGGGAGCCGTTGTCGTGGGCATGATATTCTGCTATCTGCCCTACATGGTGCTGCCCATCTACTCGGTCATGGCGGGCATAGATCCGAAGCTCATCGAGGCTTCGCAGGACCTCGGCGCAAGCAGCCGCGAGGTGCTCACCAAGGTAATAATGCCGCTCTCGCTGCCAGGAGTCATCTCGGGCATCACGATGGTGTTCGTGCCCCAGGTATCGACCTTCTACATCTCCCAGAAGCTCGGCGGAGGAACCTTCCAGCTCATCGGCGACACCATCGAGAGCTACTTCACTGGAGTCTCGATCAACTACCACTTCGGCGCGGCGCTCTCGCTGCTGCTCATGGTGCTGATAATCATCTCCATGGGCGTCATGAACCGCTTCGCTGACCCCGAAGACATGAACGGGAGGCCGATGCTATGAAGACAGCTTCCCGCATTTACCTCGCTCTAGTATTCATATTCCTGTACGCACCGCTCGCCGTGATGATACTGATATCGTTCAACGGGGGCGAGTCGACCACGGTCATGGACGGGACCTCCCTGCGCTGGTACCGCGAGATGCTGCGCGACGGAGCCACCCTTCAGGCGCTGCAGAACACCGTCGTGCTGTCGATCTCCTCGGCCGTGATCTCGACCATACTCGGCACCTTCGCCGCCATGGGAATACACCACATGAGGCGCAAGGCGCTGCGCAGCGCGGTGATGACCGTGACAAACGTGCCTATGATGAACCCCGACATCGTGACCGGTATCTCCCTGATGCTGCTCTTCGTGTTCGCGGGGACCCTGCTCGGGTCCGAGACTTACCTTTCGTTCTGGACCCTGCTGATAGCGCACATCACCTTCAGCCTGCCCTACGTGATACTGTCGATACTGCCGAAGTTCAAGCAGATGGACAGGAACCTGCCCGAGGCCGCGATGGACCTAGGCTGCACGCCGCTGCAGAGCTTCCTCAAGGTGGAGCTTCCATTCATCGCGCCCGGCATACTGACAGGCCTCATCATGGCGTTCACGCTCTCGTTCGACGACTTCGTGATAAGCAATTTCACCAGCGGTTCAGGCTTCGAGACGCTGACCATACACATCTTCGCGATGACCAAGAAGAGCGTGAAGCCGGACATCTACGCGCTTTCGACCATGATATTCTTCGTGGTGCTGGTGATGCTGCTGGCCTACAACTTCATGACCGGAGCCGACGAGCGCCGCGCAAGGCGCGAGCGCGAGGCGAAGGCCCGCTTCCTCAGAAGGCTCCGCAAAGAGACCGCAGGAAAGGAGGCCGCATAGCATGAAAAAGATCATCAACGCAGCCCAGCCTGCTTTAAGAAGGGCTTTGGCTCTGGCGGCCGCAGCAGCACTGCTGCTCGGTTCCCTCGCAGCGCTCACGGCCTGCGGGGCTTCGGAAGGCACCGACCGCGTCTACATCTACAACCTCGGCGAATACCTCGCCGACGGCTCCGAGGGCATCTTCGACTGCATAAGCGGCTTTGAAGAGTACTACGAGGAGCTCACCGGCCGCGGGCTTAAGGTCTACTACACGACCTTCGACTCGAACGAAGACCTCTACGCCAAGATCAGCAGCGGAGCCTCGGGCTACGACGTTATCGTGCCCTCCGACTACATGGTCGCACGCCTCATAGCGGAAGACCTGCTGCTGCCAATCGACCTCGAGGCGACCTGCGAGAAATACGGAGCCGAGTGCTACTATGACAACATCGGCCCGGAGTTCCGCGGGATGTACTACGACCCCGAAGACGAGTATTCGGTGCCCTACACCTACGGCCGCGTGGGGATAATCTATAATACGAATTATGTAAACGAGGAAGATCTCGGCGGCTGGGACATACTCTGGAACGAGAAGTACGCGGGAAAGATACTGCAGTTCAACAGCAGCCGCGACGGCTTTGGAACAGTGCAGTACATGCTCGGCATCGACGTCAACACTACCGACCCCGCCGACTGGGAGCTCTGCCTCGAAAAACTGCTCGAGCAGAAGCCGCTGATACAGGGCTACGTAAACGACGAAGTCTATAACAAGATGGAGAGCGGCGAAGCCTGGATAGCGCCCTACTACGCCGGCGACTACCTGTTCATGCTCGACGTCAACGAAGACCTCGGCTTCTATTACCCCGAGCCCACGAACATCTTCGTCGACACCATGTGCGTGCCCAAGGGCGCCCCGAACCGCGAGATAGGCGAGCTATTCATCAACTACATGCTCTCCGAGGAGCCCGCCGTAGCGAGCGCGGAGTTCGTGAAATACGCCTCTCCCAACACCGTGGTGCGCGAGAGCGAAGAATACGCGGAAGAACTGGGCGAGGAAGCCATGGAGATACTCTACCCCGAAGACTTCGACATGCAGGGAGAGATACAGGCCAACGCCTATCGCAACCTCGACCCGGAGACCCTCGAGCTGCTGAGCTCGCTCTGGGAAGAGCTGAAGATCAGCGGCGGAATGCCTTCGCACGTATACATAATCGCCGCGGCGCTCGCGGTGCTGATCGCGGCCGCCATCGCCTTCGGCGTCATAAAGCGGCGCAGGCGCAGCAAGTGGTGGTAACGTGCCGGGACGTATGATCTCTGCAACGTCTTCTGTGGCAGGAACAGAAACAAATAATAATCCGCCTTTTTTACGCGCCTCTCTATAAAAAAACAGCCTCTCTTCGAGGCTGTTTTTAGTATCAGAAATCATCAGGACAGCTTTTTGGATCTGCTCAGACGTATAATCAACATTTACAAGCATTTATGTGTCCAAATAATCAAGGCCGCTGAGAAAAAATCCTGTTTCTTACGTCACGAACAGCAGTTTTTCACAAGAGTGACGATATATAATACAAATAATCTGCCATTAAACCCGGTATCCCGGCGCGCCTATCAAATTTTTGTTGCAAAACTTTGGACCGGAAGCTCGGTTTGTGTCCAAAACGCTGTCCCGCGGTATTCAGAGACTGGGCTATAGCCGCAAGTCCTTTATCATGTACCAGGCCATGACGTGGACAGCTTGCTGAAAGCGGCCTGAACGTATCATCTGTTCTATCTCTTCGGCGGAATGCACCCTTACGTTCAGAAATTCAGTCTCGTCGAGGCTCTGGGGGCCGGACCTTCTGCAGTCGGCGGCTCTGAATACCGTCGCGTAGTTGTCGGCGATAGTGGCGTTGGAAGGGATCGTAATGACATGTGACCAGTTATCCGACACATATCCGGTCTCTTCGAGCAGTTCGCGCTTCGCGGCGTCCAGCGTCTTTTCGGAGGAGCCTTCCGGACCGTATTCCTTTCCGTCCGACCTTTCTATGCCTCCAGCGGGGAACTCCGTAGTGACCTCTTTGATACCCTGCCTGAACTGCCTGACGCATATGAAATTGCCCTCGGTGTCAGAAGCCACTATCACGACATAGTCGCGCCTGCTGTAGCTGTAGAAAGGCTCGAACACGCTGCCGTCAGGGAATCTGTAAGCTGACTTTCTGAAATCGATCCATTCGTTCTGCACTATATGTTCGGTGCTTATCTCTTCCCATTTGAGATTTTCGTCATTGTTTTTCATAGGGCTATTCTATCACAGCTTTGTCAGTTTCGCGCTGATGTTCAGGCGCCTCGGGGTAGGCAGGCGGTCGAACTGTATCACGTGCACCCCGGCCTCGCTGTCGAAGGCGAGCACCGTGCCCGGGCCGAAGACGTCGTGCTCTATGCGCGTGCCCTCGGGCAGCGCCGCCTTTTCAAGGTTCTCAGGCAGCATGCGCAGCTTTATGTCCGCGCGCCTCTTCGCGGCGCGCACAAGGTCTTCCGGCAGAGGGTTCTCCATGCACAGATTTTCCTCGCCCATGTCGAAAATGAAGCGCGAGGGAAAACGCGGCTGCCCAAGCAGAGTGCGGCCTTCGCATTCGGAAAGATAAAGCCCCTTCTCGGCCCTCGTCACCGCGACGAAGGCGAGCCGCCTTTCCTCTTCCATCGCCGCGAGGCTCTTCACCTTCTGCGACGGGAAGACATCCTCGTTCATGGAGCAGAGGAAGACGTACGGGAACTCCAGGCCCTTGGCAGCGTGCACGGTCATGAGCTTTACCATGCCGTCAGCCTGGGGCTCGTCGGCTCCCGTGAACAGCGCGACGTGCTCCAGATAATGCCGCAGCGATACCTCCTCGCCGCAGCTTGTCTCGAAATCGTAGATCGACTGCTTGAGCTCCGCGAGGTTGTCAAGCCTCTCCTGGCTGCCCTCGGTGCGCAGCATCGCTTCGTAGCCGCTCTTGTCTATCACCTTGGCGAAGAGCTCCGAGACCGGCAGTGTCTCAGACAGCGCCGTGAAGTATTCTATGAGCTCGATAAAGCCCGCGGCGCCCGTGCCGCGGAAGATCTCGTCGTCCTGATGCCGTTTTAAGGCCTCAAACAGCCCCGTAGAAGCGTTTTCTGCCGCCTTCTCGATATATTTCATTCTGCGCTGCCCGAGGTTGCGTTTCGGGACGTTTACGACCCTGCGAAAGCTCAGGTCGTCGCGGCAGGCTATGAGCCTCAGGTACGACAAAGTGTCTTTGATCTCGGCGCGGTCGAAGAACTGCACGCCGCTGTAGATGCGGTAAGGTATCTTCTCCTTAAGGAAGGCCTCCTCTATGCCCCGCGTGATGTAATGCGCGCGGTAGAGCACCGCTATGTCGCCGGGGTCAGCCCCGCCGGCCGTGAGAGCCTGCACCTTTGCGGCTATCCACTGCGCCTCTGTACCCTGGGTCTTAGCGTGGTAGCACACCGGCCGCGCTCCGTGCGGCTGCTTCGCGGTCAGATCTTTCTTTATCCTGAACTCGTTCTTGTCGACAAGCGCGTTCGCCGCCGCAAGTATCTCTGGCGTCGAGCGGTAGTTGTCATTCATCATAATGGTCTTCGTGCCCTCGTGGTCGCGGTCGAAGTGCATCAGGTACTTGCCGTTGGCCCCGCGCCACGAATAAATGGTCTGGTCCGGGTCCCCGACTACGAAAAGGTTCCTGTGATAGCCGCAGAGCACCTCCATGAGCCTGTACTGAAGCTCGTCGATGTCCTGGAACTCGTCGATCATTATGTATTCGAGCCTCTGCTGCCACTTGAGCCTGATGTCGGGGTGCTCTTCGAAAATGTAAAGAGTAAAGATAAGCAGGTCGTTGTAATCGAGGCCGAAGCACTTCTTCTGCTGGTAGAGATAGCCGTAGAAGATTATGTCGTCAGCCCTGTCCGCCGCCATGTACTTCTCGTGCAGAAGATCGACGGGCAGCGCTATCATGTCGCGGTAATACTGCGGCCGTTTGAACAGCTTCTGGGTCTCTATCATGTCGCGGGCGTCCTTGAAGCTCATGTCGCGCAGGGTGAGCCCGCGTTCCTCGTAGATGATGCGCAGCATCGAGTCGATGTCGGAATTGTCAAGCACCAGAAAACTGCGCGGGTACTGGACCGCGTAGCTCTCCTCGTCGAGCACAGACACGCAGAAACCGTGGAAGGTGTTGACGAAGCCGGTATCGTTGTCGCCCGTCATCGCGTGTATGCGGCTGCGCATCTCCTGCGCAGCCTTGTTGGTGAAGGTGACGCAGAGTATATTGCCCGGCATTATGCCCAGCTCGTTCACAAGATAAGCAAAACGGTAAGTGAGGGCCCGGGTCTTGCCGGAGCCCGCCCCCGCTATGACCCGCACGAAGCCCTCGGTCGACGTGACCGCTTCGCGCTGCGCCTCGTTCAGTTCTTCGAGTCTGTCGTAGAAGTTCTCCATACCGGCATTATAGCACTCAAAGAACAAACGTTCAACTGTTCATCAAACAAAAATCCCGGGGAATGTCCCCGGGACTTTTTAGCTTATATTTCCGCCCTTCCCTCAGCAGAGCCTGGCGAGAGTCGCCATCAGCAGCTCCTGGTCGACGGGCTTGGAAAGGTGGGCGTTCATGCCGGCCATGTGCGAGCGCTGAACGTCGTCGTCGAAGGCGTTCGCGGTCATCGCGATGATGGGTATGGTCTTCGCGTCCGGGCGGTCTAAAGAGCGTATCGCGCGGGTCGCGGCAAGGCCGTCCATCACGGGCATGCGCACGTCCATGAGGACCGCGTCGTAGTAGCCGGGCCCGCTCTTTTCGAACATCTCCACGGCTATCTGGCCGTTCTGGGCCCATTCGGACTCTATGTCCTCCATCTCGAGCAGATCTGTGAGTATCTCAGCGTTGAGCTCCACGTCCTCGGCGATGAGCATCCTGAGGCCCGAAAGGTCTTTGACTGCGGATTCCTCCTCCTGCCCGCTTATCTCGACAGACCCGGCGAGGCTGTCGCGTTCCTGCATCACGTACTGTATCTCGCGCAGCAGGCTGTCGGCGAACAGAGGCTTGGCGAGTATGCCGTCCACGCCTGCCTGCCTCGCTTCGGCCGCCTGGCTGTCGAAGTCGTAGCCTGTAAGTATTATCACCGCGGTCTTTCCGCCGTCGAAGCGGCGTATCTCCCTGGTGAGGTCGATGCCGTTGATGACGGGCATCTTGTAGTCGGTGATGACGAGCTGATACGGGCTGCCCTCGTCCCAGCAGTTCTTGATCATCGTATAGGCGTCCGTGCTGCGCACGCATTTTTCCGCCTCTATGCCGAGATCTGAGAGCACAAGGCACGCGTGTTCGCAGGCAACCTCGTCGTCGTCCACCACGAGCACCCTGAGGGAGCCGAGCAGCTTGATGTTCTTGTCCGCGGTGACGCTGCGGTCGGACGTGCCCAGGCCGACGGTGACGGTGAAGGTGCTTCCCTTGCCCTTTTCGCTGTCCACCTTGATATTGCCGTTCATCATCTCGACGAGGTTCTTGGTGATCGCCATGCCGAGGCCGCTTCCGCCGTAGCGGTTGGTGGTCGTGGCGTCCTCCTGCGAGAAGGCTTCGAACAGCCTGGGGATGAACTCCTTGTCCATGCCTATGCCGGTGTCCTTCATGACGAAGCGCAGGGTGCTGACCCCGTCTTTGCGCGCCGTCTGCTCCACTGTCAGGATCACGCTGCCGGGCGCGTCGGTGAACTTCACGGCGTTCCCAAGTATGTTGATGATGACCTGCTTGAGCTTGAGGCCGTCGCCTATGAAGTAATCGTCCGGGCGTCCGATGACGTGGCATTCGTAGTTGAGGCCCTTTTCCTCGCACTGGCCGTTGATCATCACGCTTATCTGGTCGAGGATTTCCTTGAACAGGAACTCCTCGTTTTTGAGCACCATCCTGCCTGATTCTATGCGGCTCATGTCGAGTATGTCGTTGATGAGGACGAGCAGATGGCGGGCGCTTGCCCCTATCTTTTCGAGCTGGTCGCGGGTGCGCGGGGAAAGGTCGGGCTCCTTGAGCGCGATGTTGTCGAGGCCGATTATCGCGTTCATGGGCGTCCTTATCTCATGGCTCATGTTGGAGAGGAAGCTGGTCTTTGCCTTGCTGCTCTCTTCCGCCAGAGCCCTTTCGACCTCAGCCTGCCGCTCGCGCTCCTGAAGTATCGAGTAGATATTGAATACGATGACCAGTGTCAGGACTATGAGGCCGATCTGTATGAGTATGTTCTCGGTGAACGAGCGGTTCATCTCCTGCAGTATGTTCTGCAGATAGTCGCTGGAGGCCATGGTCGCGGAGCTTGTGGTATCGACCCCGCTCTCGGCGAGCTTGGACATGTAGTGCGCGTGTATGGGAGCCACGGCTTTTTCAGCCGCTGCCGCGGACGCCTGCCTCACCCAGACCGTGGAGGTTAGGATTATGAGGCCGAGCAGCACTGTCCAGACTATGGTGGACCTTCCCAGACGCCTGTCCTTATCTTTCTTGAATACCGAGCGGAACACGACGAAGCCCAGGAGGCTCCAGGCCGCGAGTATCAGGTAAGATTCGGTGGAGAGCGTGCTTACCGCGAGTATGTTCGGTATGAGGAAGAAGAGCACGAATATGAGCGAGATGACGAGCCCTGCGAGGCTCACAGCCTTGTATGTATTATTGCCCTGCTCCTTTGCGGTCTTGTACGCCGCGGCGGAGGTGTAGGCGTAGGCGATTGCAGCGCCTACCGTGGTCACGTCGACTATCCAGCTTATCGCGGTGCGCCCGAAAAACGGGATCACGAGCGAGACAGCGGCGATGAACAGAATCGCGTTTGACGGGGCGCAGTCTTTGTTGAGCCTGCCGAACCATGACGGGAACATGCCGTCTTCGCCCATGGAATAAACGAGCCTGCTGGCGGCGATGAAATTGCCGACAAGGCCGGTGATTATGCCGCCTAGGGCCGCAAGTCCGAACAGCATCCTTCCCGCGCCGTCCAGGAAGCGCGCGGAGGCAAAGAGAGTCGGGAGGGACTCCTCGCCGTTCAGCCACGAAAGATTGCCGATATAGACGGTCCAATCGGAGAAGCCTGTGGGAAGCGCAGTCACGGCCAGCAGCGCCAGAGCGATGTAAACGAAGCCTCCCGCAGCTACGGCAGTCAGCAGTATTACCCATGTCTTTTTGTGAGAGAAACGGAACTCGCACGCGGAATGGGATATCGACTCAAATCCGACGAAGGCCCACGGCGCGAGAGCCACTATGTTGAAGACCTCAAGCGAGGGAGAACGTCCGGGAGCATAGGCCGGCACGAACGCGGAAGACAGGTCGGTCCCCGCGGCGGCGGAGCCGAAACATACGGCGACTCCGGCGAAAAGGATGACCGCCATTATGATCTGAACGCTCACCGCAAGGCTGCGGCGAAGGCACAGCAGAGCTGCAAGCGCGATTGAACCGGCAGCCAGCAGTATCTCGCCCATATAGATGTGGAACCCGGCTAACTGGTATGTGAAACCGAACTGGAAGGTGCTGCCGAAGAGGTTGCGCGCTATGAGCGGCAGAGCGGTCGCGTTTGCCCAGATGACAGCCACGTAAGTGAGCAGAAGGAACCAAGCGCTCAGGAAGCCGTGGTCGTAGCCCAGGGTCTTTTTGGTGTAGGTGAACGCTCCTCCGCAGTCGGGATAGACGTTCATCATGTAGTGATAGCACAGACCGATGACCATTATGACCGCGGCGCCTATGGCCATACCTATCGCGGTGCCCACCGGGCCAGCTATAGGCAGGAAGGTGTTGCCGGGCATGACGAAGGAGCCCCAGCCTACGCTGCAGCCGAAGGCAAGAGCCCATGCTCCCAGCGGGGACAGGTACTTTTGGGACCTGCCGCTTGCAGTCTTCAGATCTTTATCCATGTCAGTTCAAATTCTCCGGTCTCAGTTGAGACTTGCCTCATATGCCTTTATTCCGCCTGCCGCGCGCAGGTAAAGCTCGTCGACCTTCTGTATCATTGCGCGGACCTCTTCGTCGCTGTGAGCGCGCTCACGGCCCGGACGGAACTCCTCGGCGACGTCTCCAGCCGCCCCGGCGAGGGCGTCTAGACCAAGATTGGCGCAAACGCCTTTCATGGCGTGGGCGCGCTCGAACAGCTGCACCGGGTCGAAGGTCTTCGCTGCTTCGTTGAAGCCTTCGTACAGGGCGCTTTCGGTGAGCTTGATCAGATATTTTTCGATCATCTTGTCCTTCTTCATGATCTGAACGGCACGCTCGTAGTTACCGCCGATAAGTTCGTACAGTTCCTGAATATTCAATGCTTTTACTCCTTTTCGTTTGAGTTCCGGTTTTCTTTATCGATCAGAATCCACGGGACCGCTGATCATCAGTTCAGACAGGGTAGCTACAAGCAGGTCGGGGTCCACAGGCTTTGAAAGATGCGCGTTCATGCCCGCCTGCAGCGAACGCTGCACGTCCTCTTCGAAGGCGTTGGCGGTAAGCGCGATTATAGGTATCGTTTTGGCCTCCTGAGTGCCCGCAGCCCTTATGGCGCGGGCTGCGGAAAGGCCGTCCATCACTGGCATGCGCATGTCCATGAGTATGGCGTCGAAGTGACGCTCTCCGCTGTTTCTGAACATATCGACCGCGATCTGGCCGTTCTCCGCCCACTCGCTTTCGATATCCTCCATCTCGAGCAGGTCGCGAAGTATCTCCGCGTTCATCTCTATGTCTTCGGCTATGAGCACCCGCTTTCCGGCGAGGCTCACTTGCGCCGCGGCAGTTCCGGCTTCCGCCCCTGCGGCTTCATCCTGAGGCTCCGCGGGGACATGCCCTTGCGGCGCGGCTTTCAGGGTAACGCTGACGGTGAACCTGCTGCCCTTTCCCTTCTCGCTGCTGACCTGTATGTCGCCGTTCATCATGTCAACGATGCTCTTGGTGAGCGACATGCCCAGGCCGCTTCCGCCGTAGCGGTTGGTATTGCTCGCGTCCTCCTGGCTGAAGGGCTCGAATATCTTCGGGATAAACTCCTTATCCATGCCTATGCCGTTGTCTTCGATGACGAAGCGCATGGCGCAGCGGTCTCCGTAGAAGGACACCTTCTCCGCGGTCAATGAAACGGTGCCGCCCGCGGGGGTGAACTTGATTGAGTTGCCGAGTATGTTTATCAGCACCTGCTTGAGCTTGACGTCGTCGCCGTAATAGCTTCCGCCGGGCAGATCAGAGCTGTTGAATACGTATTTGAGGCCTTTGTCGGAGCACTGACTCTCTATGATGCCGCACACCTGTCCGAGCATATCTTCCAGGTCGAAAAGCTCTTCCCTGAGCTCCATCCTGCCCGATTCTATGCGGCGCATGTCGAGCACGTCGTTTATCAGGCTCAGCAGATGCCTTGCGCTCGCGTCTATCTTTTCGAACTGCTCGCGGGCGTGAGGCGGCATTTCGGGGTCCTTGAGGGCAAGGGCGCCTATGCCTATGATGGCGTTCATGGGAGTGCGTATCTCGTGGCTCATGTTCGAAAGAAAGCCCGTCTTAGCGCGGTTGCTCTCCTCCGCCGCCATCAGCTTGGCCTCGAGCTGGCCGTTCTTCTGTATGTGCTTAGTGATCTTCTGAAGGGTCCCTACGATGACCGCGACGAAAACGCTTCCGAAGAACAGTATCAGGGACATCATCACGTCGGGGTGGCCGTAGAACGCGACGAACAGATAACCGATCAGGAAGAATATGAGCAGCACCAAAGGGACGAAGAGCGTCAGCTTCTGCGAACGCCATTCGCCTTTTTCCTGTATTTGCTTAACATACAGCGCATAGCGGTATATGTTGCGAATCATAAGAAGGCTGCCCAGTATTATCAGGCCGTCTATTATTACGGGGCCCATGTTTCAGCTCCTTGACCGAATCAAAACACTATAAAAATATCCTTTGTTATTATACAACAGAACGGTGTCGAATTCTATACGGGAATGTCAGGCCTATTTTGTATAAGCGTATACCCTGGTCTCGTACGGACGCGTGACGAAAAAGCTGCGCTTTCCGCCCTTTCCCTCCGTGACGGGGGCGTCGTGATAGTTGCTGAGGACGGGCTGCGCGCCGGCGGGCTCCAGCCCCGCGGGGAACCTGAACCTGCAGGCTTTTTCGCTGAAGCTGCATATGACTAGCAGAACGCTGCCCTGCCACTCTCGCTCGTAAACGTAGAGATGCGGGTGCATCGGAAGGAGCTCGCGGTAGCTTCCGTACCTTACGACCCCGCTCTGAGTGCGGAAGCGTATAAGCTTTTTGTAGAAATTGAGGATGGAATCCGGGTCGGCGGCTTCGTCTTCCGCGTTGATCTTTGTGTAGTTTTGGTTTACGTAAAACCAGGGATCGCCCGTGGTGAAGCCCGCGTTCGGCCCGCTGCTCCACTGCACCGGGCTGCGCGAATTGTCGCGGGTCGCCCTTTGTATGAGCTTCATGAGCAGCCTTTTGGGCACGAAGCGGTGATATATGCTGTAGACCTTCTGAGCCACGCAGTCCTTGTAATCGCTGATATCGGGCAGCGCGAAGTTGGTCATGCCAAGCTCCTGGCCCTGGTACACGAATGGAGTGCCCTGCTGCAGCATATAGCTGACTGCGAGGGTCTTGCCGCTCTCGCGGTGGTATTTCTCGCTTCCGTAGCGCGAGAGGACCCGCGGGTGGTCGTGATTCTCCAAATACAGCGCGTTCCACGCCTTTCCGTTCAGGACGTTCTGCCACTGGGTGAAGGCGCTCTTGAGCTTGCGCAGCCTGAAGCCCGTGGGCACGTATTCCTTGAGGAAGCAGTCCGCCTCCATATGCCTGAAGCCGAAGACCATGTTCAGGTCGGGGTGGCTCCCGCCCACCAGGCTCAGGGCCTTCTGCGGGGTTATCATCGGAGCCTCGCCCACTGTGAAGCAGTCGTAGCCGTCGAGCACGTCTCTGCGGAACTCCTGCAGGTATTCGTGTATGCGCGGCCCGCAGTCGTAGAAGCGCAGGCCCTTGACCACGTTGAAGAAGGTGTCGTCAGGCAGCGCGACGGGCTTTGAGATGTAAGTGATGACGTCCTCGCGGAAGCCGTCGACCCCCATGTCGAGCCAGAAGCGCATGATGCTTTTGACCTCTTCCCTCACCTTGGGGTTGTCCATGTTGAGGTCGATCTGCTTGCTGTGGTGCAGGTGCAGATAATGCTCTCCGGTTTTGCGGTCGAAGCTCCAGGCTCCCTTCGAGAAGAAGCTGCTCCAGTTGTTCGGGGCCTTGCCGGGCTTCCTGCCCCTGCGCCAGAAGTAATAGTCGCGGTAGGGGCTGTCCGGATCCCTGCTCTGTTTGAACCACTCGTGCTCGTCGGAGGTGTGGTTGATGACCAGGTCGAGTATGACCTTTATATCGAGCTCGTGCGCCCTTGCGAGGACCTTTTTGAATATCTCAAGATCGCCGTACTCGGGCGAGATGTCGTAATAATCTGAAATGTCGTAGCCGTAATCCGCGTTCGGGGACGGATAAAAAGGCGAGAACCATATCCCGCCTATGCCCAGATCCTTCAGGTAGTCCAGCTTTTCATAGACCCCGTACAGATCGCCTATTCCGTCGCCGTTGCCGTCCTTGAAGCTGCGCGGCCATATCTGATAAAAAACCCTGTCCTTATACCATTCGCTGTTCATTATTATGCCTGCCCTGCCGGATGTCTTTCTTTGATATGTCTATTATAACAGATATATCGATAAAACCGCTCCGCGGACGGGCTCCGGGAGCGGTCTTTTTTTGCGTTTTATGCGAGTATCCCGAGATGTTCAAGGAGTATCTTCAGGCCTATGATGATGAGGACGGCTCCGCCGAGGATCTCCGCCCTTCTGCCGAGCTTTTCGCCGAAACGGCTGCCTATGCGCACGCCGAAGACGCAGATGACGAAGGTGATGACGCCGATAAGGCCCGAAGCCAGCCATACGTTGATCTCGAAGAACGCGAAGGTGATCCCGACGGAAAGAGCGTCGATGCTGGTCGCGACAGCGAGCGGCAGCATGACCTTCGGAGCCGTGCTGGCGTTCTGGTTGTTTTCCTCGTCGGAGAAGGATTCGCGTATCATGTTCGCCCCTATCAGGGCAAGGAGCACGAAGGCTATCCAGCTGCCCAGAGCGCCGGCTATGCCGCTGAAGGCGCTGCCGAGAAGGCAGCCGAACAGGGGCATGATGAACTGGAAGAAGCCGAACCATGCCGCGATGAGCGCCGCTGCCCTCCAGTCTCTCCTTTTCATAGCAAGACCTTTGCACACCGACACCGCCAGGGCGTCCATCGCAAGGCCTGCGCCTATCATCACTATCTCAAGTAAAGTCATATGTCTGTATATTCTCCGTCTATCTGGCCGGTGACCGCAAGTATATCCGCGGGCAGAGGCGACTCCGCCGCGATCGTTTCTCCGCTTACAGGGTGAGTGAATTCGAGCCTTGCCGCGTGCAGGGCCTGGCGCGGCATCCAGGGCGTTTCGCCGTATCCGCAGACCGGGTCATACAGGTCGTCGCCCACGAGCGGATGGCCTATGTGGGTCATGTGGACCCGTATCTGGTGGGTGCGGCCGGTCTCAAGGCGCAGGGCCAGAAGCGAAAAGCCGTCAGGCGCTCCTTCGCGCGCCTCGAATGTGCGCAGCACGCGGTAATGCGTCACGGACGGGTAGCCGTCCGGGGTCACATGGCGGCGCGCCACGTGGTCAGGGTCCTTGTCTATCGGGGCGTCGACCGTCCCGTAGATGCCCGGTTCCCCCACTATCCCGTGGGCGAGAGCCAGATAGATCTTGCGCACTGCTCCGCGCTCCATTTCGTGCGAAAGGAAGTCCTGGGCGTGTGCGTTCTTTGCGACTATGACCAGCCCCGAGGTGTTCATGTCGAGGCGGTTGACGAAGCGTATCTTCCAGGCCTGCCCGCTCTGCCTGATATGCCACGCGAGGGCGTTGGCGAGGGTCCCGTCCTGAAAGTTCCTGGTCGGGTGCACGACCATGCCCGCGGGCTTATCCGCTATCAGCAGGTCTTCGTCCTCATATACCGCGCGCACTCCGAGGTCCTGCGGCTCGAAGCAGCTCTCCTCCTCAGGGAAGCTCACAGTGAGCACTTCCCCGGCCTTCCCCCTGGCGTTGAGCCACACGGGCTGTCCGTTGATCTCTATGCCGCCCGTGACCTTGAGCTTTCTGCGCAGGCGCGAAGAAAAGGAGAGCCTTCTCTGCAGGATCTCCTTTACGTACAGCGTTTCGTCTTCTGTTGTAAGAGTATATGTGTAATTCGCCATGGCGTGATCCTTTGACGAATCATTATAGCACATATGTCTATGTCCGCAAATGCCGCTTCAGCGGACGTCCTCCACGGTCCCGATGAACAGCGGGAGCCCGTCCTGGCCTTCTATCGCGAAGATGAACGGCCTGTCGCATATGAATTCATACACGGGAGGCTCCTCCATCATCGCAGTGGCCTCAACCATGATGACGGTGAAAGCCGCCGCCTCCACGCCTTCTTCGTCGATCTTTACTCGGGCGCTGTGGGTGGCTTCGCTCACGAAGGCGTCGTCCGCGGTGAGAGGCGAAAAGTCAGATACCTGCGGGTCGAACACGTCGCTTATGCCAAGGGCGTTCATCACAGGCCCGAGATCTATGGTCGCGGTCACGTCGAAGCGCGGAACCTTGAATACCACCTTGTACCTCTGTCCGCTCTTTTCTTTCTCGAAGAAGTCTGTCACTTCCCCGCCCCTGAGCAGGCTGCCGGCTGACGTGCCTTCGTCGGGGAGTATGAACCACATCGCCCCGCAGTTCGTGAAGCTCTTTCTTATCGCGGCAAAACCGTCGCCGAAGTACACGCTGCCGGTGAAGCCCCCCTGCATAAAATCGGTCTTGGCGTCGCCGTCCTCCGCGTGGAAGATGCCGGTCTCAGTCAGGGACTTCAGGAACTCGTCGGCCCAGGGAGCCTTGAAGTAGATGGTGGTCGCCAGTGTCAGGATCATGTCCTCATCGAAGCTGTCGAGCGATTCTATCTGATCCTTGAGGAGCCCTCCGGTCTGCTCGTCGAGCCATACCTTGAAGGCGTTGCAGAAGCCCTGATCCTTGGGGTCGCCCTGCCACACGCTGGCGTAATAATACTGCGCCAGCGTGGAAAGGATCTCCTGCTTTATCCGGGCGTTTGAATTTACCCAGACAGAGGCGGACGGCAGGCTCTTAATCACGCCGTCGTCGATGTAGTTCGCCTGCCAGAGCGCCGCGGCGCATTCGCGGGCGGTCTCTATATCGGGCATGCCTATGGCGTCGAGTATCTGCTGCCTGCTCTGCCCGCCGGTTATTTCCGCGAGCATCGCGAGGGCGATGAATATGTTCGACGGCGATGCCGCGAAGTTCTTTTCCTTGCATCCCTCGCAAAGCGCGGGGATCATGTTTTCAATATAGGGATAAAGCTTTTCCTTTACCGCCGCGCCCGCCTCGGCTCTGGCGCCCTGCGCCTTATACCACAAGTCCTGAGCCTTGGAATAGGCTTCCCAGTCGAAGCTTCCGTCTTTATTCTGATAAGCTTCCTCTGATGGATACTGCGCGCCTTCTTTCACGGACGGGCCGCTGAGAAAATAGCTGGCGGTAAACGCCTGGACAGGACCGCTTCCGCCGCCCATCTGGCCGCCCTGCCCCGCTGGCAGAGGAGAAGGCTTTCCCGCAGGGACCTCCGCCGCGGGAGCAGCCCCGCAGGCAGCGAGCCCGAAGGCCATGCACAGAGCAAGTATCACTGATAATATCTTTTTCATGAGTTTACCCTCCTGCCCTTATAGACGGTTTTTCCCGCCCTGAGGTCGCAAAAAGAAAAGCGAAGCCGCTTTTATGCGGCTCCGCGATATTATTCAGGTTCAAAAGAACTTCGACTTCACAGTCGCCCAGAAGTCGTAGTCTTCGCGGCGCAGAAGCCTCACGCTGCTGCCGCTGTATTTGATGCAGATGTCTTCGATGTCGGCAAAGGCGTGCTCGGCTCCGTCGGCCACCACCACGCCCGAACGCCCGAAATCGGGGTCGAACTGCACGTGCACGTGGTCGGTCGAAGGCAGCAGCACGCTCGAGGTGAAGCTGCGGAAGACCGCAGTGTTCATGGGCGCGATCGGCGAGATCTGAAGTATGTCGTTCCTCGGGTCCACGATGGCTCCGCCTATAGAGTAGTTATAGGCCGTGCTGCCGGCGGGAGTCGAGAACAGCAGTCCGTCGCCCGAAAAGCGCTCGATGAAGCTGTTTCCTATGGTCATCGAAAGGTGCACAAGGGTCGACCTCGAGCCCTTGACGGCGATGTCGTTGATGGCCCTGAAGGTCTGCTTTTCGCCCTTGGCCGGGGTCACCTCGACCTTGAGGATGTGGTGCTCCTGAATGCTGTATTCGCCGGCTTTCAGGTATTCGACCAGATCCGGCAGCTCCTCGGGCAGGAACTCCTGGAAGAACCCCAGGTGCCCCGTGTGGATGCCGACTATCGGCACCGACGGAAAGTCGAAGCTGCGCAGCATGCGAAGGAAGGTCCCGTCCCCGCCTATGCAGACCAGAAGGTCGCAGCCGTGGCTGTAGTCGTCCGTGAGCACGAAGGCATCTCCGAGCAGCCCGCGCAGGCGCTGCGCGACTCCCCTCGAGGCCTCGTTTCCGTTATCGTGGATGTATATGCTTTTGATATTCTTCATAGAATGTATTATACTTAATCTGTTTGATTATTGAAAGGTCTTTTGAATGGATAACAGAGCGATAGGCATCTTCGATTCGGGCGTAGGCGGCCTCAGCTGCGTAAAGCCCCTTCTCGAGAGGATGCCGGGAGAACATGTGATATACTTCGGCGACACCGCGCGCACCCCCTACGGTTCGAAATCCGACGAAACGGTAAGGGAGTTCTCGCTTCAGATCGCCGACTTTCTCTGCAGGCAGGGCGTCAAGATGCTCGTTTCGGCCTGCAACACAATTTCGGCGACCGCTCTCGACGTGCTCCGCGAGGCCCATCCCGGGATCCCCGTGATAGGCACGATAGAGCCCGCCGCGGCAAAGATAGCGAAGGAATGCGGTGCCGGAAGCAGCATAGGCATCATGGCCACACGCCTTACGGTAAAGACCGGTTCCTACGAAAAAGCCATACACAGGCTGGCGCCCGAGCTCAACATACACTCCGTGGCCTGCCCGGCGCTGGTCCCCCTCATCGAGGAGGGCTTCGCCGACGAGGACGTCATGGACCCCGTGCTCCACCACTACCTCGACGATTTCATAGGCCTGCACCGCATAGACACACTGGTGCTCGGCTGCACCCACTACCCTTTCATCGAAAAGCACATCGCCTCGATATACAGAGGCGTGAAGATAATCAACCCGGCTTACACCCTCACAGACGAGGTGCAGAGGGTGCTCAGCGAAAACGGGCTGCTCGCGGACGGCCCCAAGCAGGAAGACCGCTACTACGCGAGCGACCTTTCGGAGCCCTTCATGAAGATGATACGCGCGATAAGCGCGGAGAACGAGTTCAGGCCGGCAAGCGCCCAGCGCAAGGAGATCTGACATGGACAAGGAAACACTTTTCAGACTGCTCGAGATAGACACCCCGGCCGATCTCGAATACTTCGAGCAGCTTGCGGAGCTCATCGAAAGCGAAGAAGACATCCCCTTCGACCTCTTTTACATCGCGCTGTCAGGGATAAAGAGCGACACCGCGCTCGAGCTTCTGGGCAATTACTTCGAGGAGCTCGAAAACTCCATACCCGAGGGCGAGGACGATCTGGAATCGCTCATCGATACCGTGAAGCAGCAGCTGACGGACTACGCCGAAGACCTCGAAAACCCGGACAGCAGAAGGGATATGGCCCGAGAGCTCTACAAGTTCAGGGAGTGGTATCACGACGCCGAAGGCGCCTCGGTTGACGGTAACGAGTGTTCCGTAATGGAGGCACTTTACGAGAACAGGGCCGACGGGCTGCTGGGAGGTTCCCACAGATTCGCCTTCCCGGGGACTGAAAAATACGAGCTCGGAGAGCTCACCTTCAGGCTCGGGAGCTTTGAGAAGATCGACGTCGTCGGAGACGCGGAGGACGGGGAATGACTTACAACATAGTCTACGAAAGAGGCAGGACCATACGCAGCCTCGCCAGGCAGTCGCTGCGCGGCGAGTGGCTCGGCGCCCTTCTCGTCATGATCATCAACTACGCGGTGAGCAATCTCCCGTACATGATAGTGACCTCCCTTACGAAATCTGACTTCCTGATAATCATGGCTTCGGTTTATTCGTACATGGTCGCGGGACCGCTGTCGCTTGGGCTCGCGTTCTACTTCCTGCGCGTGTTCCGCATGCAGGAGCACCGCACAAAGCTGCTCTTTGACGGCTTCAGCCACTTCCGCAACGCCCTGGGCGTCTACGTGATGGTAATGATCCGCATCTTCCTGTGGAGCTTCCTGTTCATCATCCCGGGCATAATCGCGGCCTTCCGCTTCAGTATGGCGTTCTTCGTGCTGGCCGACGACCCCGAAAAGGACCCGCTGACCTGCCTTCGCGAGAGCGACATGATGATGCGCGGCAACAAGACCAACCTGCTCTACATCCTGGCGGGCTTCATCGGCTGGTACGTACTCGCCAGCCTGCCCGAGCTCTTCGTAGAGAACCGCGCCAACTTCACCCTGCCCATCGCAAGGGAATCAATACAGTCGATAATAGACACCATAGTACTGGGACCTTCGAAGCCGCTGAGCGTGCTCGCGGGAGCCGGAAAGATACTGGTGCAGATATACATGTACGCGGCGGAATGCTGCTTCTACGACCTTGCCTGCGGGAATCTCATAATCAGGCAAGAGAAAGAGTCAGAGAGCGAAAATGAAGTATAGAGAAGGCATATCGGAAACAGGCAGACGCTTCGTTCCCCTGCTCTTTGCGGGAGACATCAACATCTACAGCGTGGCGAGGGCTTTCAACGAGGCCTACGGCTGCGTGGCGAAGGGCTACGGCAAGGCCCGGTCCATATTCTGCATGGACAGCAACATACTCGACTACAGCTGCGAGCCGAAGGCGGACGAGCCCGAGACCTTCAGGAAGCTGGTCGAAGCCTTCGCGGCGGAGAACGCGGAGAAGACGGTAATACTCATGGGCTGCGGCGACAGCTACGTTGAGCTTGCGGCCAGGTTCAGGGATGAACTTCCCTCGAACGTGATCGCGCCATATATAGACGTGGAACTCATGCACAGGCTGCAGGACAAGGAGCAGTTCTATGCGCTCTGCGCGCGCACCGGAGTCGACTACCCGCTGACCTTCGTGCACAGAAACAGCATGGGAGCCGATTTCGAGCTGCCCTTCGGAGGACCCTTCATCGTGAAGCCTGCCGACGGCATCGAATACTGGAAGCATCCCTACCCCACGCAGAAAAAGGTCTATAAAGTCGAGACCTTCAGTGAGGTCAAGTCCGTGCTCGGCGACATCTACGGCGCGGGCTACGGCGGAGCCGTGATAATACAGCATTTCATACCGGGCGACGACAGCTTCATGCGCGTGCTCACGAGCTACTCCGACAGGAACGGCAAAGTGACCATGATGTGCCTCGGCCACGTGCTCCTCGAGGAACACACGCCTCACGGCATAGGCAACCACGCGGTCATACTGACCGAGACCGACAAGGAGCTCATGGAGCGCTACAAGGCCCTGCTCGAAGAGCTGCATTACGTCGGCTTTTCGAACTTCGACATCAAATACGACAGCGGCGACGGAAAGTTCAAGGCCTTCGAGATCAACACCCGCCAGGGCCGCAGCAATTACTACGTGACCGCCAGCGGAGCCAACATCGCGCGCTGCGTGGTGCGCGACCGCATAGACGGGGCCGATGAGCCTCTCGAGCTGGTCGATACCGACAGCCTCTGGATGGTGACGCCGCACAGGGTAGCCTTCGATTACGTAAAAGGCGACGGCTACAAGGCGGAGATGAAGCGCCTCATCGCCGAGGGCAAGGTGAAGAACCCCCTGCTCAACCCGGCCGAGACATCGCTCAAACGCAAGCTGAGGATCATGAAGAACCAGCTCGGCCACTACTATAAGTTCGCGAAGTATCTTGGGAAATGAAAATCGCCGATCTCAGAGAAAAACTAGCCGCGGAGGGGATATTACTCAACGCGGGCGAAAAAACGCCGGAAAACGCCGAAATAAGCCTTGTGAGCTATGATTCACGCGAGGTAATACCCGGTGCGCTCTTCGTATGCAAGGGAGCCGGCTTCAAAGAGGAATATCTGGCGAAGGCTGCCTCAGCGGGAGCCGCTGCATACGCGTCTGAAAAGCGCTACGATTCGCCCCTGCCCTGCCTGCTAGTCAGCGACATCAGGAGGGCTATGGCGGTGCTCGCGAACGCCTGGGACGGAGAAGCCTGGAGGGCGTTCACCCTGGTAGGCCTGACCGGCACCAAGGGCAAGTCCACCACCGCATGCTACCTGCGCGCCATCGCGGACCGCTGGTACGCTTCGCAGGGGCGCAGACCGATCGGTTTCCTGTCGACTATCGACACCTACGACGGAGTTGAGAGCTTCGAATCACACCTGACCACGCCCGAGGCGCTCGAGCTCGCCAGGCGCTTCATGCACGCCCGCGAAGCCGGGCTGGACGCGATGGTGATGGAGGTCTCCTCGCAGGCGCTCAAGTACGACCGCACCTACGGGATAAACTTTAAGATAGGCTGCTTCATGAATTTCGGAAGCGACCACATAGGCGAGACCGAGCACCCTACGCTCGAAGATTATTTTCAGTCAAAGCTGAAGTTCTTCGAACAGGTCGAGACCTGCGTGCTGAACCTCGACACCGAACGCCTTCCTGAGATACTAGAAGCGGCGCGTGCGTCGAAGAGCATAAAAAAGCTCGTGACCTTCAGCGCCTCGGGCAGGCCCGACGCGGAGTTCACCGCGGCCGGCGTGCGCAAGGACGGCGGCTCGACGCTGTTCAGCATACTGCGCCGGGGCGAAAAGCTCTGCGACATAAAGCTAACCATGCCCGGCCTCTTCAACGTAGAAAACGCCCTGGCGGCCTGCGTCATCGCGCTCGAGATGGGCATCCCTTCTTCGGAGTTCGCCCCGGCGCTCGAACACGCCCGCGCCGCCGGCCGCATGGAGCTCTTCGAAAACAAGGAGCGCCAGATCGCCGTGATCTCAGACTACGCCCACAACGAACTGAGCTTCGAAAAGCTCTTCGAATCCATAAAGGCTGAGTTCCCCGGCTGGCGCATAGAAGCCCTCTTCGGCTGCCCCGGCGGCAAGGGCCGCTCGCGCCGCGAAGACCTTCCGCGCGTCACCGCGAGGTACGCCGACTTCGTCTACGTCACCGAAGAAGACCCCGCCTTCGACGATCCCATGGAGATCAGCCGCGAGGTCCTCGCGAACCTCAACAAATACGGCTGCCCGGGCACGATTATCATCGACCGCGAAAAAGCCGTTGAGACAGCAATAAAAAACGCCCCTCCGCGCACCGTCGTCGCCCTTCTCGCCAAGGGCCGCGAGCAGTACATGCACAGAGGCAGCGATTACGTCCCCGTCCGTTCGGATTCCGAACTCGCGGAAAAATTCATTAAATGATCGACAGCAGCATGTTCACTATCAGGTTCAGAGGCCTCGTGAGCAGCAGCTCGGGCACGTCGAAGAGTATCAGCATCATGAGAAGCATCATGCTGTTCTGCGATACGAACCAGTAGAACTTGGTGTTGTAAAGGTTGAAGATGTCGCAGATGACGCCGAAGCCGTCGAGCGGCGGGCACGGTATCAGGTTGAAGAGCATCAGCGAAACGTTGATGACGATAACGCTGTACAGCACCTGCAGAACGACGTTGCCGAAGCCTGTAAGGAAGAACTCCGAGCTTATCATGTAAAGCACCTTGATGATCAGCGTGAACACCAGCGCGACCACGAAGTTCATCGCGACTCCCGCGAGTCCTATCATTATGCGCCCCGCGCGCCCGTTCTTCAGGTTGTTCGGGTTGTACATGACCGGGCGTCCCCATCCGAAGTGGATGAAGATGAGCGCGACCATGCCCATCGGGTCGATATGCGCCCTCGGGTCTATCGTGACCCTTCCCATGTAGCGGGGGGTCGGGTCTCCGCAGAGATCAGCGACCTTCGCGTGGGCGTACTCGTGGAACGACAGCCCTACGATTATCGCAGGCAGCATAGTGAGCGTGGACATGAACCAGTCCATCATGCCCGAAAAACCGCCGCGCATCAGCGCCATTCCCGGGCCGATGAAGAGCAGTATCGCTATAAATATCAGCGTTCTTGTATCAAATCTTCTGTTATTCATGGGCACTATTATATCACGTCAAATGTGATAATACCGTGAAAAATAAAAGGCGGCAGTCCCGCGCCCGGGGCTGCCGGCCTTTATGTTTTTATCAGTCGATATTGCTGAGCTCGCTGCCGTCGAAGGTGCGCAGTATCACACGGCCCCCGTCAGGTATGATCTCATACACTAATATCCCGTCTGAAAGCTTAGAGTCGGACATGCGCGGCTGCAGCGTGAGCCTGAGACCTTCCTTGAACTCCACGAGTTCGATGTCTCCGTGCGGAGCGGTGAACGCGCTCTGGTGCTCGAAGCCCCGTTCCCCGCTTATCGTAACGATGAAGCTGAAGATGCCCGAGGTGTTCCCGTAGGTCACGCTGATCTTTTCCGCGAAGCCGTCCCCGTCGATGTCGTATTCCGCGCCGCAGATCTGCCAGGGATTTTTATTATCTTCGTCATATGCGAAGCGCTGCAGATATCCGCTTCTGGCGTCCATGGCCGCGGCCCTCGCCGGGCAGTAATACTCGTCTATCCACTCGTGAGAGGTGTACTGCCTCATGGCGTCGAGCGGGAGCGCCCCTATCACCTTCGGCCCTATCCGGTCGCCGTTTTCGGTATCGCAGACGTATGTGATCATGTACCAGACGTTATCGCCTTCTTTGAAGCCCCCGGCGTCAGCGTCAGGTTCTTCATACTCTACGCGGTAGATCTCGGTGTTGTCGTTCAGCGAAGCCGCGCCTATGTCGACGAGGTACATCTCTTTTATCATCGTGTTTTCGCGCAAAAAAGCAAGGCCCCACGCGTAGCCCTTCCAGTCGGACATATACGGCTTGCATTCGTACAGCTCCATGCGGCTTGACGGGATGTAGCTGTTTTCGACGTCAACTCCGTCGATGCTTGCCGTCCCGAAGAAATCCCCCTCGATGTAATACAGATATCCCTCAAGATCACTGAATACAGTGCCGTCTTCAGTGTAAAAGCGCCCGGCTGCGCTTTCCGTTCCGGGGCTGACAGCTCCCGGGGTCTGGTCTGCGGGACCGGAAGGCTGAGCTGCGGGACCGGAAGGCTGGACCGCAGGACCCGATGTTTGTGCCGCAGGACCCGGGTCCGGAGATACCGGCTCCGCCGGCCTGCTCACCGTGCAGCCCGCAAACAACAGAACGCACAAAGCAGCAGCTGCGATGCCCCAACGCGTCGGCTTCTTATATCGCAGAGCGGCTTTCACGCGTTCCCGCACCCCTGTCTCTCCGAAGGCAAGAGGACTTGCGGAAAGCCTGAAGCGTCCGCTGCCGCAGGCGAGAAGCGCGTTCGAATAAGCCCGCACTCCGCCGGGTTCCAGCCCGCGCAGCACTTTCTCGTCGCAGGCGAACTCGATATCGCGGCAGAGCATTGCATAAGCCGCCCATACCAGGGGGTCGAACCAGTGGACCGCCAGCACAGCGAAGAACAGCGGCTTGATGACATGATCGAAGCGCGCCAGATGGGCCTTTTCGTGGGCAAGCACCGCTCTGCGGTCTTCCTCCGCAAGACCTGAAGGCAGATAGATACGCGGTCTGAACATACCGAGTATGAAGGCTCCGTCTATGTCATCGCAGATAAATACACGGTCTTCACCATCGAGCTTCACTGAAGCCGCCACCCTGCGGCGCAGCTTAAGATAGCTGAAAACGGCGCACGCAAGCATCAGAACTGTCCCGGCGAGCCATACGTAAGACACCGTGACCAGCACGGGGGCCGGCTCATTCAAAGCCGCAGCCCAATCCGGAACGGCAGTGTAAACGTGCACGCCTTCCGGGACAGACACATAGATGTTTTCATTCTCATAGTCCGGAGGGACGCTCACAGGTCCGTCAGGCAAAAAGCCTGGCCTTACTTGATCCAGGGGTGCCTGAGCGGTATCATCCGTTCTCCCGGAAAACCCGGTTCCTTCCGAGATATATTCCGTGAAAGCCTCTCCTGCGGCTTCCGGCGAATACCTTGCCGGCAGCAGAGAAAGGCTGCTCTCGAGGCTGACCGGCAAGACCAGCCTCAGCGCTATAAGGACCCATATGGCGCAGAACACCGCGCGCGGTATCTTCCGGAATAACAGGCGAAGGACCGCGGCGAGCGCGATGAGCACGGCGCCAATGACGCTGAGCCTGAGCACATTGACAAAAATGGCTGTAAGCATAGCCTTCACCTCCCCTGATCCGCGGAACCGTCCGGTTCCACACCCCGGCCGTAAGCGTCTATCAAGGCTTTTATCTCTGCGACCTCCTCGCCGCTAAGGCGGTTCCGGCTCGTGAATGCCGCTATGAACGCAGGCAGAGACCCGCTGAAGCTCTCCTCTACGACCTCTTCGCTCTGCGCGGCGTAAAAGTCTCCGCGCGACATCAGCGAGCTGACGACGCCGCCCTCGTTGCGGAATATCCCCCGGCTGCAGAGCTTTTTCAGCACTGTATAGGTCGTTGACTTCTTCCAGCCAAGCTCTTCTTCGCAGAGCCTGACGAGTTCACCCGAGCCCAGAGGCTCGTTGTTCCATATTATATCGGCAAAGCGGGCTTCCACCTCGCCGAGCCTGTGATCGCTCATATATGATCCCCCTTTTGAGTGTCGGAATTCAGCCGCTCGGTAACGGCCTTCCTGCGGTCTACAATCTATCGACCTTTACGCGCTAAGTCTATCACCTGTAGACCGCCTTGTCAATACCCCGCGGCATAATAAATAGCCGCCCGGAAGTCGGACGGCTATTTGAATTCTGTGTCGCAGCGGAACGCCTGACGGCTTATTCCTCGCTGCTTTCCTCTTCGGTTTCTTCTTCCTCTTCGTACACGCCGTAGTGGAAGTGCTGCACCACGATGATCGCTGCCCAGAGCAGTATCACGAAGATGCCGATGGCTCCGGTGCCGAGTTTCTTGTCAACGATGAGCGTGCCGTGGACGATGCTCATGATGACGCTCACCACGCTGAGGACTATCATGATAAGGCTTATGTAGAACCAGAGCCTGTCGTGTATCTGTATGCTCGCGTAGCCGTCGAAGTGGATGGCCGCCATGATGTAAACGGCTGCGCCGATGAGCACTCCGAATAGCAGGCCGGAGACCGTCTCGCACCATACGATGCCAATAGTATCGAGCAGCGCGTAGATGACGGCGTAGGCCATCATCGAGTAGAACGCCACCTTGAAAGCCTTCCCCTGTGCGAGGAGCTCTGCGACGGTGAACTTACCTTTTTTGTATTTGAAGCTCTTGATCCCTGCCAGAACGAGCACCGCGAGGCAGAGAATGCACAGTACAGCGAAAATGATCTTCATAGGCATACCTCCGTATTATGAAGATATTGTATCATAAAATAAGGCAATGCACTATATATTGATAAAATAATTCTCAGCAATATTTTTTTACGGCAAGAAACATTTTTTTATCGCCGTTGTACGCACTTCCGGTTTGCATAGTCAGTTTATGTCATGTTCATTGAAGCGAGGAACCCTCCGGATCGGATGGCGACTATTTTAAACGGGTGACCGTCTGAATCGGATGGCACACTATTTCAAGCGAGTAACCGCCGGGTCGAAGGTGCACTTTTTCAATTGTTTTTCTCTTTCATGCACCGGAAATTCCGTCTGGCCTTCATTTTATCCCACTTTTCGGGGTGCTTCGGGCAAAATGATGCACGATCTGCTGTTTTTTCATCTTTATTGCATCACGACACCTGGATCTGCATGAAAAAACCGCATTATAGAGCGCCTTTTCTGATACGGATGCATTGAATCCGCCACAATGCGAACAATTGCATCAAAATGGGGTTAACGGATGTATTTTCAGAGAAATATCAGCTATTAGTGCATCAACGCGCAAAATGTATCTGAAAATGATCCCCGGCAGGCGTGAAAGCCCGGTCTGAGCCGGGTCCTTCGTTTCCGTACTCCGGGCAAAGAAAAAGGACCACAGTCTGTGGTCCTCAGACTGAAGACAAAGGGTCACAGAAAAGTGGCCCTTTTCTCATGTCAAAAACCCACATTCTGCCAGAGATATGGTACAATAGAAGTATCAAAGAAAGGCGGAATTTCAATGCTTTCCAAG
>Ga0079305_1000465_pt1 | contig 87399 bp, 71 predicted proteins | sample LMS_cellobiose_e_FD_79183 | JGI IMG/M metagenome (GOLD analysis project Ga0079305, IMG submission 79183) | Rumen-fistulated moose microbial communities from Alaska, USA - LMS_cellobiose_enrichment | ecosystem: Host-associated > Mammals > Digestive system > Stomach > Rumen fluid ...
CGGCGCTCATCCCAGCTGAGCTACGGGCCCCTATATTAAATTGCGAATCGGGCGGTAGCCAGTTGGTTCACAAACAATAAGCTAAAACTGTACCGCTTGCGCTCCCAGCTGAGCTACAAGCCCATAAACCACGCAAGCGCGTGGCTTATATGAAGTTTGATCGGGCGCAAGTCGCGTTCCACGCTCTGCGACTCGCCTAAGTGCCGCCGCTCGCGCGGCGGTTGGCTCGCTGCACGCCCGCTGTGGCGGGTGTCCCAGCTGAGCTACAAGCCCGGATATGAGCGGGCTCTCTCGAGCCCGCTCATACATTATATCTATTTCTCCGGAAAATGCAAGGGTTTTATTCCGCGATCTGCGGGATCTTCGCCACCACGGCGGCGCAGCGCGGGCACAGATCGGGGAAGCGCTCGTCGGCGCCCACCAGCGGGTGGTGCTTCCAGCAGCGCTGGCACTTCTCGCCCTTGGCCTCGCTGACCAGGACCCGGACGCCGGCAAGCGGCGTCTCGGCGGAGCGGGCATACAGGGCGGGATCGTCGCTGACCTCCACGTCGGACACGATGAACAGGTCGGCCCACTGGCTCTCGAAGTGCCGGCGGGTCTCCTCCAGGCTGCCGCCGTCGGCAACCAGCGTCACATGGGCCTCCAGCGCCTTGCCGATCTTCTTGTCGGAGCGGGCCTGCTCCAGAGCGGCGTTGACACCGGCGCGCAGCTGGGCCAGACGGGCCCAGGCGGCCATGGCCTCCTCGTCCAGGGCGTACTCGGCGTAGGGCTGCACCATCTCGTTGAGCAGCACGTTGCGCCCGTCGTCGCCGGCGCGGTGGGGCATGGCCTGCCAGATCTCGTCGCAGGTGAAGGCCAGGATGGGGGCGAACAGGCGGGTCATGGCGTCCAGGATCAGGAAGATGGCGGTCTGGGCGCTGCGGCGGTTGAGGCCGTCCGCCTCGTCGCAGTAGAGGCGGTCCTTGATGATGTCGAAATAGAAGGAGCTCAGATCCACCACGCAGAAGTCGTTGACGGCGTGGGTGATGGTGTGGAACTCATAGTCGTCGTAGGCGGCGAAGGCCTTGTCGATGAGGGCGTTCAGCCGGGTGACGGCCCAGCGGTCCAGCTCCAGCATATCGGCCGGGGCCACCAGCTCGTTGGGATCGAAGTCCGCCAGGTTGTCCAGGCAGAACTTGCTGGTGTTGCGGAACTTCAGGTAGTTCTGGCTCAGCTGCTTGAAGATGTCGTCGCTGCAGCGGACGTCCACCCGGTAGTCGGCGCTGCCAGCCCACAGGCGCAGCAGGTCCGCGCCGTACTTCTTGATGACCTCGTTGGGGTCCACGCCGTTGCCCAGGGACTTGTGCATGGCCCGGCCCTCGCCGTCCACGGTCCAGCCGTGGGTCAGGCACTGCTTGAAGGGGGCGGTGCGGCCCAGGGCGCCTACGGCGGTCAGCAGGGAGGACTGGAACCAGCCGCGATACTGGTCGGCGCCCTCCAGATACACGTCGGAGGGCCAGAAATGCTGATCCCGCTCCATGGAGCAGAAGTGGCTGGAGCCGGAGTCGAACCAGCCGTCCAGGGTGTCGGTCTCCTTGTCGAAGCCATCATTTTTGCCGCAGTGGGGGCAGGTGAAGCCGGCAGGCAGCAGGTCGGCGGCGTCCCTGGCGAACCAGGCGTTGGAGCCCTCGGCCTCGAAGACGGCGGAGACGGCGTCGATGGTCTCGTCGGTGCAGACGGGCTTGCCGCAGCACTTGCAGTAGAACACGGGGATGGGCAGGCCCCAGCGGCGCTGACGGCTGATGCACCAGTCGTTGCGCTCCCGGATCATGGCCTTGATGCGGTCCTCGCCCCAGGCGGGCAGCCAGCGGACGTCATCGCAGGCGGCGGTGGCCTCGTCCTTGAAGGACTCCACGGAGCAGAACCACTGGGGGGTGGCCCGGAAGATGATGGGGTGCTTGCAGCGCCAGCAGTGGGGATAGCTGTGGACGATGTCCTCGCTGGCGAAGAGGGCGCCGCTCTCCTTCATGTCAGCCAGGATGACGGGGTTGGACGCCTCGGTGGAGAGGCCGGCGTACTTGCCGGCGTAGTCGGTGTGGCGGCCCCGGTCGTCCACGGGCACCACCATGTCCATGCCGTAGCGCAGGCAGGTCTGATAGTCGTCGGCGCCGAAGCCGGGGGCGGTGTGGACGCAGCCGGTACCGGAGTCCATGGTCACGTAGTCCGCCAGCACCAGGCGGGAGGTCTTGGGCAGGAAGGGGTGGTCGGCCAGCATGTTCTCGTAGAAGGCGCCGGGATGGGTCTCCAGGATCTCCCAACTGTCGAAGCCGCCGATCCTCATGACCTTCCCGGTCAGGGCCTCGGCCATGATGTAGAGCTCGCCGTTGGGGGCCTTCACCACGGCGTACTGCTCCACCGGGTTCATGGCGATGGCCAGGTTGCCGGGCAGGGTCCAGATGGTGGTGGTCCAGATCACGAAGGAGAGCTTGCTCCGATCCAGGTGGCCCAGCTTGCCCAGGTCGTCGTGGAGGGGGAACTTGACGTACACGGTGGTGCAGGGGTCGTCGTGGTACTCGATCTCCGCCTCGGCCAGGGCCGTCTCGTCCTTGGGGCACCAGTACACGGGCTTGAGGCCCTTGTAGATGTAGCCCTTCTTGTACATCTGGCCGAAGACCTTGACCTCCTGGGCCTCAAAGGTCTTGTCCATGGTCCGGTAGGGGTGCTCCCAGTCGCCCACCACGCCGATGCGCTGGAAGCCGGCCATCTGCAGCTGGATGTACTTCTCGGCGTAGGCCTCGCAGGCGCTGCGGAAGTCGGCGGTGGACATGGCCTTGTGGTTGAGCTTCTGCTCCTTGATGATGGCGCTCTCGATGGGCATGCCGTGGTTGTCCCAGCCGGGGACGTAGGGGGTGTAGTAGCCCCGCATGGCGTAGCTGCGGACGATGAAATCCTTCAGCGCCTTGTTCAGGGCGTGGCCCATGTGGATGTTGCCGTTGGAGAAGGGAGGGCCGTCGTGGAGGGAGAAGCGGGGCTTGCCCTCGTTCTTCCTCAAAAGCTCGTTGTAGAGATCCGTCTCCTGCCAGCGCGCCAGCATATCCGGCTCCCGCATAGGCAGGCCCGCCCGCATGGGAAAGCCGCTCTTGGGCATATTCAGCGTCTTCTTGTACTCCATGTTGTCCTCCTGTATCGAAAAATTGTATTGACAGAATAAAAAATGCCTTTGTCCCTCCAAAGAGAGACAAAGGCATGGTGTGACCTCTGCGGTACCACTCTCGTTGCCGCCTCAATGGACGGCCCCTCGATGCCCGCGCGGATGCGGGCAGGCGCTGTAACGGGCGCACCCGACCCGGCTTACTGGGGTGCTTTCAGCCGGGCGGCTCCGGGGTGATCTTCACGTCCTCGCGGTCTCCGTCTTCCACCGAAACGACGGCTCTCTTGGCACCGCGATCGGGCGCTACTCGTCCCCATCCTCGCATTTCTGCGCTATAACGCTCCTATATTATCCAGTTTCCCCGGATTTGTCAACGGGAAAATTCCGCCCCGTTGTCAGAGCTGGACGACGCCCAGCAGACCCATGACGCCTACCGCTACGTACAGCACGCCCAACACGGCCAGCAGGATCATCAGCACCGTCTGGAAGCTGGTAGCCTCCACGCCCCGCTTCCGGTTGCGGTAGCCGTTGTACGCCAGCACGCAGCAGGTGGCGCCGGTGACCAGGGAGGAGAGGAAGGACACCAGCCGGTTGCCCTGATAGGTGGTGGAGCTGAGGATCATCAGCACGATCATGGCGGCCAGCAGGCCCAGGAACACGCCCCACGTGGCGGGGGTCATGGTGAAGATGGATTCCCGCCTCTTCCGCTGGGTATCCATGCGCTCCGAGACCTTCGGAGCCCGCTGTACGCCGCCGTAGTTGGAGTTTTTTTTCTTGTGGTGGATGTTCTTGTTGGGGTTGCCCTTGGCCTTGCGGATGTTCTCCTGCTGCCGGGCGTAATCCGTGGGGTCGTAACCGTTGTTCTTTGCCATGTGAATCCTCTCCTTATATCGTTTCGCAGATGGGCAGATCGGTGAGATAGCGCCGGATCATATCAAAGGCGTAGTGGGCGGCCACGGTGCGGACCCGCTCCCGGCCGGTGCCCAGGTCCAGCTGCCGCACGGCCGTGTCATCCGGGGCGGCCAGGGCGATGAACACGGTGCCCACCTGGTTGCCCCGGTCGTCCTTGTCCGGTCCGGCCACGCCGGTGACGGACACAGCCAGGTCGCTGCCGGTGAGGCGCCGAACGCCCTCCGCCATGGCCAGGGCCACCGGGGCGGACACGGCGCCGTACTCCGCCAGCAATTCCTCCGGCACGCCCAGCACCCGGGCCTTGACGCCGCCCGTGTAGGACACCACGCCGCCCAGGAAGGCAGCGGAGGCGCCGGGCAGATCGGTGATGCGCTTGGCGATGAGGCCGCCGGTGCAGCTCTCCGCCGCGGAGAGGGTCAACCCCCGATCCCGCAGCAGCTGAAGCACCCGCTGCTCCAGACTGTCCACGTCCACGCCGTAGAGACAGTCCCCCAGCCGGGCCCGGACGTCCCAGAACAGGGGGGCCATCAGCTCCTCGCATGCTTCGGCGGTGTCAGCTTTGGCGGTGAGCCGCAGCATCACCTCGCCGGTTTTGGCGTAGGGGGCCAGGGACGGGTTCACCGCCTCGTCCATGATATCCGCCAGCTTCTCCTGGACCTGGGGCTCCGTCAGACCGAAAGTGCGCAGGTCGTGGGACAGGATGACGCCGCCCTGCTTTTTCCGCAGCCAGGGGATCAGGCAGCGCTCAGTCAGATATCGGCACTCCCGGGGCACGCCGGGCAGCATGGCCGCGGTGACGCCGTCCTTTTCAAAGAGGCAGCCGGGGGCGGTGCCCACCGGGTTGTGGAAGATCTCGCAGCCCTCCGGCAGCCACGCCTGCTGGAGATTGCACGCCGGCATCTCCCGGCGGAAGACCGTGTCGAAGTAGTGCTGGATCTCCTCCACCACCTCCGGGTGGAACACCAGCTCCAGCCCAAAGGCCCGGCACACGGTCTCCTTGGTGAGGTCGTCGTAGGTGGGTCCCAGGCCGCCGGTGAAGACCAGCAGGTCCGCCCGGCGCCGGGCGATGTCGATGACGCCCTCCAGCCGGGCGGGGTTATCCCCCACGGCGGTGTGATAGAGCACGTCCACGCCAACGGCGGCCAGCTGCTCGGAGAGAAACTGGGCGTCGGTGTTGGCCACGTTCCCCAGCAGCAGCTCGGTGCCCACGGCGATGATTTCCGCGCGATAGGACATGGGAAAATCTCCTTTGCGTTCAAATTTTTGCGGCAGATCAGTTCTTTTCGAGGATGACGGCCACCTTGCCGCCGGTATCGCCGACAGCGGTGATCTGCAGGACATAGTCGCCCCGCTCCAGCGCGACCTCCGTCTTATCCCCCGGGCCCACCACGACGCTTGCCACCACGTCGCCCACGATCTGCTCATCCGGCTCATTTTCGTGGCGGAAGATCGTCACCTCGGTAAAATCGATCCGCAGCTTTCCTTGATCCAGGGAGGATTCCACCACAGCGACGCGCCCCTTGCCCACAGAGAACGGCTGGGATTCCATGGCGTCTCCGTCGGAGGCGTTATTGACTTGGATGTACGTGTTGCTGCCTGCGCCGGTGAGAGCGAAGGTGGGGCCGCTGCAGCCTGTCAACAGCAGGGCCGTGATCAACGTCAGCAGGCACACGAGTCTTCTTGCGTTTCTCATTCTCTCCTCCTGAAATTTGCTTTGATAGATTTGATAGATATGTGGGGCGACGCAAAGACGGGGCGGGCGTCAAGTTTCAAAGCGGATCATCTTCGCCAGGACCTTATCCCGGTAAATGATATCCCTCCGGACGGTAAAGCCCTGCTTTTCCCAGAAGGCGTTGCCGCCCTCGTTCCGGGCGAAGACCACCAGCGCGGTCTTGGTGATGCCGCAGGCCTTCAGGGCGGCCATGGCCGCGTCAGCCAGGGCGGCACCGATGCCCCGGCGCCGGTGGTCGGGGTGTACCGCCGTGTGGTGGATGAAACCCCGCCGCCCGTCGTTGCCGGCCAGGATCACGCCCACGATAGCGCCGTCCTCTTCGGCCACGAAGCAGGTGCCGGGATTCCGGGCCAGATACCGGGCGATCCCCTCCCGGGAATCGTCCAGGTCGTTGAGTCCCATCCCGGGGCAGGACAGCCACAGCGCGTATACCGGCTCGTAGTCGTTTATGGTCATCAGACGGATGTTCATGGAAGCAGCTCCTTTCACAAGGGACAGGGGAGATATTATCGCGCCAAAACCAGGCGCTTCTCCGTGATGGGAGTCCCCAGCACAAGCTCCTTTTCGCAGCCATCAAAGCGGAACCCGCAGCGCAGATAAAACCGGATGGCACGCTCGTTCCCCCGCAGCACCCAGACGATGACGCGGGGAGAGGACGCCAGCCTCTCCAGGGCGGCGGACATCAGCCGGTATCCGACGCGCTTCCCGTAATATTCCTCCAGCACATAGATCGCGTAGACCTCGCCGGCGTCCGGCAGGTCCTCATCCCGGCAGGGGCCGCAGGAGATGAAGCCCACCACCCGGTCGCCGTCCTTGGCGATCAGCACGGTGTCCGGCTGCCGGGCCAGCCGCTCAAATTTCTCCCGGGACAGAGAGTGCAGAAACGACGGATCCACCAGGCCCTTATAGGCGTCCTGCCAGGATCGCCAGTGGACGTAGGCCCTGCCCTGAATCTCCGCCTCCGTTTCCATGGGCTTGATGAGAATCTCCATGGCGCACCTCAATACCGGACCCGGATGAACTCCCGGCCCTCCATGGCCCGGCGGCACAGGCCCTCGATATCCAGGGCGGACTCCATCTCCCGGACCTCCTCCACGTTGGGCTTGGTCTTGGGATGGGGCGGGGTGAACACGGTGCAGCAGTCCTCATAGGGCAGGATGGAGGTGTCGAAGGTACCGATCCTCCGGGCCATGCGGACGATCTCCTCCTTGTCCATGCCGATCAGGGGCCGCAGGACGGGCAGATCGGTGACGTCCTCGCTGACCCGCAGGGCGTCGATGGTCTGGCTGGCCACCTGGCCCAGGCACTCGCCGGTGACCAGGGCCTTGCACCGCAGCTCCTTGGCCAGCATGTCCGCCAGGCGCATCATGAACCGCCGCATGATCAGGGTGAAGTGGTCCTCCGGACACTTCCGGCGGATCTCCTCCTGGATCTCCGTGAAGGGGATGATGAACACCGGCAGCCGCCCCGTCCAGGGGGTCAGCTCCCGGGCCAGCTGCAGCACCTTTTCCCTGGCCAGCTGGCTGGTATACGGTGGCGAGGCGAAGTGGATCATCTCCAGCTGGACGCCCCGCTTGGCGATCATGTAGGAGGACACCGGGGAGTCGATGCCCCCGGACAGGAGGCTCACCGCGTGACCGCCCATGCCGATGGGCAGTCCTCCGGCAGCCGGCTCGGAGGGGGCGTGGACGTAGGCCGCGTCCTCCCGGACCTCCACGTGGACGGTCAGCTCCGGGTTGTGGACGTCCACGGTCAGGTGGGGGAAGGCGTCGTGGAGAGCGCCGCCCACCCACTGGCTGATCTGGATGGAGCCCATGGGGAAGGACTTGTCGGACCGGCGGCTCTCCACCTTGAAGGACTTCGCCGCGGTCAGCGCCGGACCCAGATAGGTGCGGGCGGTCTCAAAGATAGCCTCCTTGCTCTTCTCACAGGGCATCGCCCGGGCCACGGCGATGATGCCGAAGACCTGCTTGCAGGCGGCGTAGGCCCCGTCCATGTCGCAGGTATCCTCCAGCGGCTCCACGTAGATGGTGCTCTGGCGGGAATAGATCTTGAAGCGGCCGAACCGGTTGGTGCGGCGGCGGATATTGCTCATCAGCTTGGCCTCGAAGCTGTGGCGGTTCAGGCCCTTCAGGACCACCTCGCCCAGCTTGCAGAGGATGATCTCGTGCATGGTGTATCTCCTTAAATATTCTTATTAAACCGGAAAGACGTAAAAAGCCTCGCAGAGTTCGCGTCCGCAGACGCGAAGATCGTTAATTATTTTTTGCCGCGGCGTGCACGTGGCAAAAAATACTTCTCGGCCCGCAAACGTGCGAGCGTCCCCCGCAAGCGAGTGCGCTGCAGCGGGCCGCAAGCTCACTCAAAAAAGTGCACGCACTTTTTTGAAATCACTTCAGTATGTTGCTGCTGCGGTACTGGATGGCCTCCGCCAGGTGGTGGACCTGGATGGACTCGCTGCCCTCCAGATCCGCGATGGTGCGGGCCATCCGCAGGATGCGGTCGTGGCTGCGGCCGGTGAGGCCCAGCCGGTCAAAGGCGCCCTTCATCAGTTTCTCTCCGGCCCCGTCCAGGGCGCAGTACCGGCCGATCATGGGCGGCGTCATGTAGGCGTTGCAGCTGACGTCCGTGCCGGCAAAGCGCCTTTTCTGGATCTCCCGGGCGGCGTTGACCCGCTGCCGCACGGCGTCGGAGGATTCCGGCTGCTCCCGGCGGCGCATGGCCTCGTACTCCACGCTGGGCACCTCCACGTGCATGTCGATCCGGTCCAGCAGCGGGCCGGAGATCCGGCGCATATAGCTCTCCACCTGCGCCTCGGAGCAGGTGCACCGGCGGGAGGGGTGGCCGTACCAGCCGCAGCGGCAGGGGTTCATGGCGCAAACCAGCATGAACCGGCTGGGCAGGGTCACCGACCCGGAGGCCCGGGTGATGGTCACCTGTCCGTCCTCCAGGGGCTGGCGCAGGGTCTCCAGGGCGGATTTGTCGAACTCCGGCAGCTCGTCCAGGAACAGGATGCCGTTGTGGGCCAGGGAGATCTCCCCCGGCCGGGGCACGGTGCCGCCCCCGGCCAGAGAGGCGGTGGAGGCGGTGTGGTGGGGCGAGCGGAAGGGCCGGTGGGTGACGAGAGGGGAGCGGGCGTCGGTGAGCCCGGCCACCGAGTAAACTTCAGTGGTCTGCATGGACTCGCCCATGGTCATGTCCGGCAGGATGGAGGGCAATCGCCGGGCCAGCATGGACTTGCCGGAGCCGGGGGAGCCGATCAGCAGCACGTTGTGGCCGCCGGCGGCGGCCACCTCCAGCGCCCGCTTCACGTTCTCCTGACCCATCACGTCGGCGAAGTCCGGCAGCTCCGGCTCCGCGCCGGCGGCGCGCCAAACCGGCGCCGGCTCCATGGGCTCCTCGCCCCGGAGATGGCGCACCAGCTGTCCCACGTCCCGGACGCCGTACACGGTGATGCCCGCGGCCAGGGTGGCCTCGGCGGCGTTGGCCTCCGGCACGTACAGCTCCCGGACTCCCGCCCGGGCGGCGTGGAGGGCCATGGGCAACACGCCCGTCACCGCCCGGAGGGTGCCGGTGAGGCTCAGCTCGCCCAGGAAGGCGGCGTTCTCCGGCAGCTTTTTCAGTTCCTCCGACGCGCAGAGGATGCCCAGCAGGATGGGCAGGTCGTAGAGGGTGCCCTCCTTCCGCAGCCGGGCCGGCGCCAGATTCACGGTGATGCGGCTGACGGGGAACTTGGCCCCGCAGTTCTTGATGGCGGCCCGGACCCTCTCCCGGGCCTCCCGCACGGCGGCGTCAGGCAGACCCACCACGTCGAAGGCGGGCAGTCCGCCGGAGAGGAAGCACTCCACGCCCACCTCATAGCCGCTGATGCCGCTGAGGCCGAGAGAACGTACCGTCACTACCATGCTCCGCCGCTCCTTTCGTGGGATTGTTGAAAAACATCATACCATAAAAAGAAAAAGATGGGAACGCCTTTCCGAAAAAAGTTTGCGAAAACCGGAGGACGGAGGGCGGAAGTCCCGCCGCGGACGGAGCAGGGCGGGAAATGGGCCGGACGGACCCGGAAGTTTCTGTCAGACAGAGGAAAAAACGGCTCCGCTGCGGGAAAAAACATCAAAAATGCCGTTTACAGAGCCGGCAAATTGTGATAGGATAAACGATGTTGAGAGTTTCGCCCGCGGGGCGGAATGAGGATAATTTAAGGAGGTCTATTCATGGTTAGAAAGATGAAGTCCATGGATGGCAACAACGCCGCGGCGCATGTGAGCTATGCGTTCTCCGAAGTCGCTGCCATCTACCCCATCACGCCGTCCAGCCCCATGGCCGACCTGGTCGACCAGTGGAGCGCCAACGGCCTGAAGAACATCTTCGGCACCAAGGTCAAGGTGGTGGAGATGCAGTCGGAAGCCGGCGCCGCCGGCGCGGTCCACGGTTCTCTGGGCGCCGGAGCCCTGACCACCACCTATACCGCGTCCCAGGGCCTGCTGCTGATGATCCCCAACATGTACAAGATCGCCGCCGAGCTGCTGCCCTGCGTCTTCCACGTGTCCGCCCGTACGGTGTCCACCCACGCGCTGAACATCTTCGGCGACCACTCCGACGTCATGGCCTGCCGCCAGACCGGCTTTGCCATGCTGTGCGAGGGCAACGTCCAGGAGGTCATGGACCTGGCTCCCGTGGCCCATCTGTCCGCTCTGAGCGGCAAGGTGCCCTTCATCAACTTCTTCGACGGCTTCCGCACCAGCCATGAGATCCAGAAGATCGCTGTCTGGGACTACGAGGACCTGAAGGACATGTGCGACATGGACGCCGTCAAGGCCTTCCGCGAGCACGCCCTGAATCCCGAGCATCCCCACATGCGCGGCAGCCATGAGAACGGCGATATCTTCTTCCAGCACCGCGAGGCCTGCAACCAGTACTATCAGGCTCTGCCCGCCGTGGTGGAGAAGTACATGGGCAAGATCAATGAGAAGCTGGGCACCGACTATCAGCTGTTCAACTACTACGGCGCCCCCGACGCCGACCGCGTCATCGTCACCATGGGCTCCATCTGCGACGTAGCCGAGGAGGTCATCGACTATCTGAACGCCCACGGTGAGAAGGTCGGCCTGGTGAAGGTCCGCCTGTATCGCCCCTTCTGCCCGGACAAGCTGATCGCCGCCATCCCCGCCACCGCCAAGCGGATCGCCGTGCTGGACCGCACCAAGGAGCCCGGCGCCATGGGCGAGCCGCTGTATCAGGACGTGGTCACCGCTCTGGCCAACGCCGGCATCAACGACGTCCAGATTATCGGCGGCCGTTACGGCCTGGGCAGCAAGGATACGCCTCCGTCCTCCGTGTTTGCCGTCTATGACGAGCTGAAGCGCCCCGAGATGAAGCGCCAGTTCACCATCGGCATCGTGGACGACGTCACCAACCTGTCCCTGCCCGAGGACAAGAACTGCCCCAACACCGCCGCAGAGGGCACCATCGAGTGCAAGTTCTGGGGTCTGGGCGGCGACGGCACCGTCGGCGCCAACAAGAACTCCATCAAGATCATCGGCGACCACACCGACAAGTTCGTCCAGGCGTACTTCCAGTACGACTCCAAGAAGACCGGCGGCGTGACCATCAGCCACCTGCGCTTCGGCGACAAGCCCATCCGCAGCCCCTACTACATCAACAAGGCTGACTTCGTGGCCTGCCACAACCCCAGCTACGTGACCAAGGGCTTCAAGATGGTCCAGGACGTCAAGCCCGGCGGCGTGTACATGATCAACTGCCAGTGGGACTTCGACGAGCTGAACCACCACATGGACGCCGCCTCCAAGCGGTACATCGCCCGGAACAACATCCAGCTCTATACCATCAACGCCATTGACCTGGCCATCGAGATCGGTATGGGCAAGCGCAACAACACCATCCTCCAGTCCGCCTTCTTCACCCTGGCCAAGGTCATGCCCCAGGAGGAGGCCATCGGCTACATGAAGGAGGCCGCCAAGAAGTCCTACCTGAAGAAGGGCCAGGACATCGTGGACATGAACTACAAGGCCATCGACCTGGGCGCCACCGCCTTCAAGAAGATCGACGTGCCCGCCGACTGGGCCGACGCCCAGGACAACAAGGCGCCCCACGCCCTGGAGGGCAAGACCGAGCTGGTGAAGATGGTCAAGGATATCCTGACCCCCGTGGGCAAGATGGACGGCGACAGCCTGCCCGTCTCCGCCTTCGTGGACCACGTGGACGGCCAGTTCGAGCTTGGCGCCTCCGCCTATGAGAAGCGCGGCGTGGCCGTGTCCGTCCCCACCTGGGACGCCGCCAAGTGCATCCAGTGCAACCAGTGCGCCTACGTCTGCCCCCACGCCACCATCCGTCCCTTCGCCCTGACCGCCGAGGAGGCCGCCGCGGCTCCCGAGGCCGCCAAGATCGTGGACGTGAAGGCCGGCAAGGGCAAGGGCGTCTACCAGTTCACCATGGCCGTCAGCCCGCTGGACTGCATGGGCTGCGGTGTCTGCGTGGGCGTGTGCCCCACCAACGCGCTGGCCATGGTGGGCCAGGAGGGCCAGCTGCCCCAGCAGGACGTGTTCGACTACTGCGTCAGCAAGGTCAGCGACAAGAAGGATATGCAGGACAACACCGTCAAGGGCAGCCAGTTCAAGCAGCCCATGCTGGAGTTCTCCGGCTCCTGCGCCGGCTGCGCCGAGACCAGCTATGCCCGTCTGGTGAGCCAGCTGTTCGGCGACCGGATGTACATCACCAACGCCACCGGCTGCTCCTCCATCTGGGGCGGTCCCGCCGCTACCTCTCCCTACTGCGCCAACAAGGAGGGCAAGGGTCCCGCCTGGATCAACTCCCTGTTTGAGGACAACGCCGAGCACGGCCTGGGCCTGATGGTCGGCCAGCAGAAGATCCGCGACGATCTGGCTGACATGAGCCGCCAGCTGATCGAGCTGCCCATGACCGATGCCGAGCTGAAGGCTGCCGCCCAGGCCTGGCTGGACACCATGGCCGACGGCAGCGCCAACAGCCCCGCCACCGACGCCTACATCAAGGCGCTGGAGGAGAACGTGCTGCCCGCTTGTCCCTGCCCGGCCTGCACCCTGGGCCGCGCCATCCTGGAGAAGAAGGACTACCTGCGCAAGAAGAGCGTCTGGATCTTCGGCGGCGACGGCTGGGCCTACGACATCGGCTACGGCGGACTGGACCACGTCATCGCCTCCAAGCAGGACGTGAACATCTTCGTGTTTGACACCGAGGTGTACTCCAACACCGGCGGCCAGGCCTCCAAGGCCTCCAACATCGGCCAGGTGGCGCAGTTCGCCGCCGCCGGCAAGGAGGTCAAGAAGAAGAGCCTGACCGAGATCGCCATGCAGTACGGCTACGTGTACGTGGCCCAGGTGGCCATGGGCGCCAACCCCGCCCAGACCATCAAGGCCATCACCGAGGCCGAGGCCTATCCCGGCCCGTCCCTGATCGTCGGCTACTCCCCCTGCGAGATGCACAGCATCAAGGGCGGCATGATGAACTGCCAGAAGGAGATGAAGAAGGCCGTGGAGTGCGGCTACTGGAACCTCTTCCGCTTCAACCCCGCCGCGGAGAAGAAGTTCAGCCTGGATTCCAAGGCCCCGGCCGGCGGCTATCAGGAGTTCCTGATGAACGAGGCCCGGTACTCCCGCCTGACCCGCGAGTTCCCCGACCGCGCCGGCGTACTGTTCGAGCGCAACGAGGAGGAGGCCAAGGCCCGCTACGAGCACCTGACCAAGCTGATCGCCATGTACAACGAGTGATCCGCTCCCGCAGGGAAGGAGCTTTGCGTCAGTAATTTCTGACCAAACAGAATAGGAAACGGGCGTGACCACTATGGTCACGCCCGTTTTGCCGCGCTGTGCGGGATCTTGAGGGCAAGATCCGATGCTGGCCGTTGCTGGGGGCAGCAAAAATCGCGTCACAAAGCACAATATGCCCGTATCGCCTTGTCATCACGGCCGATCATTCATCTATTCTATGGTCACAGCCGCGCAAATTTCATCTGCAATGTGATCGACATCTTCTTCATGAAAAGAGTCATAGATCCATGAATCATTGGTCTTATCATATAATAAATACAGCTGTTCCCCTACGGCGTCTTTCACGTAAAACCAATTCCCGTTTTTCAGGAACACATACTTATGCAGATATTTTTCCATGATGACCTCCTGCGCAGATCCGTGTTTTGTTAAATCGAATTATACCATCGCCGAATGGGCGCGGTCAACCGCTGCTGAAGGAGAGAAAGACGTCATGGGTTTCTTTAGAAGAGGAACTTCCCTACGATGTTCCTCCGCCCGGGACGCCTCCCTTTTTGCCCCGATTTTCCCGATAAGGTCTTGCATTGCGGGGCGGAGATATATATAATTGTATAGTTAGATCATAAACTGGTGAAATAGCGGCATAGAGCCGGAGAAAGACACGGGGCCGGGCCCGGTGAAGGGACGTACATGAGGAAAAACTCGTTTGTCGAGGGAACGTTGGTCGCCTACATCATGATCTTGATCGCCAAGATCATGGGAGCCATCTACGTGATTCCCTTTTACAAGATCATAGGAGAAGCCGGCGGCGTGCTGTATTCCTACGCCTATAACGTGTACGCCCTGTTTCTGAACCTCTCCACCAGCGGTATCCCCACGGCGGTCAGCATCCTCATCGCCGAGTACAACGCCATGCAGCGGTTCAACGAGCGGGAGAAGGCCTTTCGGGTGGCCAACCGGATGATCGCCGTCATCGCGGCGGCGGCCTTCGCGGTGATGTTCCTCTGCGCCGGGCTCATCGTCAGGTTCTTCAACAACGGTATTGAGGGCGGCGCCTCTTTGGAGAGCATCCGCCTGGCCATCCGCTCCATCTCGTTGTGCCTGCTGGTGATCCCCTTTACCAGCGTGCTGCGGGGCTATCTCCAGGGCAACAAATATGTGGCCGTCTCCTCCGTCAGCCAGGTCATCGAGCAGCTGGTCCGCATCTTTGTGGTGCTGGCGGGCTCCTTCACCGCCATCCGGCTGCTGCATCTGAGCACGGAGATCGGCGTGGCGGCGGCGCTGACCGGCCCGGTGGTGGGCGGCGCGGCGGCCTTCCTCTATCTGCGGCTCAAGACCCGCCAGGGACGGCGGGAGCTGATGGAGGGCGTTACCGGCATCCGCGACGCCCGGGTGACGGACGCCGAAATCATCCGCAAGATCGTCGCCTATGCCGTCCCGGTGATCCTCATCGCCGTGACGGAGAACCTCTATAACCTGGTGGACATGAAGCTGATCCTCAAGGGCCTGTACAGCATCGGGTATACCGGCGCCGAGAGCGAGTATTTCGCCAGCGTCATCAACACCTGGGGCCCCAAGATCTGCACCATCATCACCGCCCTGGCCATGGGCCTGTGCGCCAGCGTGATCCCCTTCGTGTCGGAGCACTACGTGCAGCGGGACTACCGGTCCCTGAACAAGAAGTTCAACCAGGCGGTGAATACCATCCAGTACGTGGCGACGCCGCTGGCCCTGTTCCTCATCGTCAACGCCGGCGAGGTGTTCCGCATCTTCTACGGGCCCAGCGAACCCGGGGCCCACGCCCTGCGGCTCCTTGCCGTCATCAACATCGTTTACAGCGTGCAGCTGGTGCTGAGCATGATGCTCCAGGGCATGAAGCAGTACAAGCTCATCTATGTCAGCACGCTGGTGGGTCTGGTCCTCAACGCCGGGCTGGATATCCCCATGATCCTGCTGCTGCACCGGCTGGGCCTCAAGGCCTATCTGGGCACGCTGGTGGCCACGGCCATCGGCCAGACGGTGACCAGCGCCATCATCTTCGTCTCCATGCGGAGGAAATACGCTTTCCGCTACCGCTCCGTCTGGCGTACCCTTATCCGCACCGTCATCACCTGTGTCCCGGCGGCGGCCATCATGCTGCTGTGCCGCCTGGCCTTCCGGCCCGATGCCGGGTATCTGCTGACCCTGGCGGAGATGGCGGTGTCCGGCCTGCTGTCCGTGGGCGCCTATCTGGTGATCACCTACCGGCTGGGCATCGTGGACTGGCTCTTCGGCAAGGACATGGCGGACCGGGTGCTGACGAAGCTGCGCCTGAAACGATAACGAGAGCTTGACAATACGGGAGGCACTATGATTCGATTTTTCATCGCCCTCTGGGCGGCCAAGCTGGCAGACAAGCTGTTCAGCCTGAAATACGGCCGGGAGTGCGACACGGCGGGCCTGGTGGCCAACAAGCTGTGCCCGGACTTCATGGCCCGGGTGGCCAAGCCTCCGCTGGTGATCACCGTCACCGGCACCAACGGCAAGTCCACCACCTCCACCCTCATCGCCAACATGTTCCGGTCCCGGGGCCGCCGGGTCAGCTTCAACGACTGGGGCGCCAACATCCACGCCGGCTACAGCGTCAACCTGCTGCGGGGCGTGGACCTCCTCAACCGCTGCCGGGCAGACGTGTCGGTGCTGGAGGCGGATGAGCTGACCGCCTGCGACACCATGCCCATGATCCGGCCCCAGTATATGCTGGTGACCAATATCTGCAAGGACTCCCTCCGCCGCAACGGCCACCCGGAGTACATCTTCGGCCAGCTGGAGAAGGCCTTTGAGCGCCTGGGGGACACCACCGTGGCCCTCCTCAACGCCAACGATCCCATCAGCAGCGAGCTGGCGGCGGACACCGGCACCCGCCGGGTCTACTTCGGCATGGAGGACACCCATACCGAGCCCTTCGAGAACATGGTCAACGATGCCGGGGTGTGTCCCCGCTGCGGCGGCAAGCTCCTCTATCACTACCGCCACTACCGCCACCTGGGGGACTTCTATTGCTCCGACTGCGACTTCAAGACGCCCGGGGCCGACTATCTGGCCAAAAACGTGGACCTGGCGGCCCGGACCATGACCGTGACCGAGGGGCCGGAGGAGACCGCCTATCCCCTTATGTCCGACACGGTGTTCCACGCCTTCAACACCCTCTCCGCCGTCACCCTCTTCCGGGAGCTGGGCTTCTCGCAGCGGGAGATCGCCGACTTCCTGGCCACCCAGTCGGTGCCGTCCATCCGGGAGTCGGTGGTGGAGTACGACGGTATTCAGTACTACACCTACGCCGCCAAGGCCCAGAACATCAGCGCCGCCTCCACTGTGTTCGAGTACATGGCCAAGGAGCCCTCCGACAAGGACGTGGTATTCATCCTGGATGAGATGCAGGACAGCAACCACCCCTCGGAGACCATCTCCTGGCTCTATGAGACGGACTATGAGTTTCTCAACGCCCCCCACATCAAGAAGATCATCGTGGCCGGCCACATGTGCTACAACCACCGGCTGCGTCTGCTGCTGGCCGGCGTGCCGGCGGAGCGGATCGTCTGCGTGGAGGAGGAATCGGACGTGCCCAACGTGGTGGATACCGAGGGCATCGAGAAGGTCTACGTCCTCTTTGAGATCGACTTTGTCAGCAAGGCCCGGAAGGTCCGGGACGCCATCGTGGACCGGGCCAGGGAGGTGAAGGGAAAATGAAGATCGTGGAGAACCTGTTCCCGGAGCTGTGCAACATCTATGGCGAGAGCTACAGCATGACCTATCTCGCCCGCTGCAATCCGGAGATCGACCTGCGCCTGACTAACCACAAGACCGTCCCCGCCTTCGTGACGGAGGACGTGGACATGATCTATCTGGGCTGCAGCCCGGAGCGAAAGCAGGAGCAGATCATCGAGCTCCTGCGGCCCTATACGGACCGGCTCCGGGCCCTCATCGACCGGGGCACCGTCATCCTGGCCACCGGCAACGCCTTGGAGGTCTTCGGCCGGGAGATCCGGGAGGGAGACCGCGTCATTCCCGCCCTGGGCATCTTTGACAGCTGCGCGGTCCGGCGCATGGAGCCCGGTGACCGCCACAACTCCCGGTATATCGCCGCCTTCTTCACCGACGAGGGGGAGAAGCTCACCCTTCTGGGCCACAAGAGCCAGTTCTCCTTCAGCTACGGCGACTTCTCCCGGGACGCCTTCGCCACCGTGGAGCGGGGCGTGGGCATGAACCCGGATACCAAGGCCGAGGGCCTGCGCCGCAACCACTTCTTCGGCACCTATTCCCTGGGCCCCTATCTGATCCTCAATCCGCCCTTCACCAAGTATCTGCTGCGGCTGATGGGGCTGGACGATACGCTGGCCTTCGAGGCGGAGGCCATGAAGGCGTATCAATACCGCTGGAACGAGCTGACCCGGGTATCCAACTGAAAGGGAGGAACGACACGTGATCAATCCGAAATTCGCCCTGCGCAAGATCAAATCCGTCAACTACAAGGCCATGTTCGCCTCGGTCCGGCGGGTCAGCAAGGAGACGGGGAAGCCGTCTGCGGCCGTGCTGGCGGATCTGCTGGGCTGCATCGCTCACCATGAGTGCGGCTACGTGGACTATGAGGACCTGGAGATGTATCGCATGACGGAGGCGGAGCGGAAAAAGGTCCTGACCATCGGCCGGAACCTGCGCCTGTGCCGACGTCTCAACGCAAACGACTCCCTCTATAAGATCGAGGACAAGGCCGCCTTCAACCGAATCTTCGCCGACTTCGTCCGCCGGGACTGGTTCTGTCTGGACGACCCGGAGCGCGGCACGCTGGAGAACTTCAAGCGCTTCCTGGCGGGGAAGGAGCGGGTGATCGTCAAGCCCACGGACCAGACCTGCGGCATCGGCATCGACATTCTGCAGACGGCGGACTACACCCCCGCGGAGCTCTATGAGAAGCTCCGCCGGGACAAGACCCCCCTGGTGGAGGAGGTGGTGGTCCAGAGCGAGAAGATGAACGCCTTCGCCCCTTACGCCGTCAACACCATCCGCATCATCTCCATCCTCACCGGCGACCGGGTCACCCCGGTGGGAGCCGGACTGCGCCTGGGCACCGAGGGCAACGTGGTGGACAACTATCACCACGGCGGCATCACCGCCTGCGTGGATCCCCGGACGGGCACCATCGTCACCGACGGATACGACAAGAACGGCAAGACCTACGTCCGCACCCCCGGCACCGGCGCTCTGCTCAAGGGCGAGAAGCTGCCGTTGTGGGACGAGATGGTGGCCCTGGTGGCCCGGGCCCACCGGCTGATCCCGGAGCTGCGGTACGTGGGCTGGGACGTGGCCCTGGACCGCGACGATCAGCCCCTGCTCATCGAGGCCAACGACCTGCCCGGCAACGACGTCAGCCAACTGCCGGAGCTGGAGATCGGCACCTATGCCGCCATCAAGGCCGCCCTGGGCGAAGAGCTGTAAAGAAAAAACGAAGAAGCGGACAGCGAGAGCTGTCCGCTTCTTTTTTGCGCCTGGATCAATACATATAATCCCGCCCGGGCTCCCGGAACTCCGCCACCCGCTTCTCGTAGTTGTCCATGGCGGCCTCCTCAAAGGCCAGGTGGTCGGGGGCGCCCATCTGCCGCAGCAGCCACTTGGTAAAGGGCGGATTCAGCACCAGCAGCGGCCCGGTGAGATAGGTGGCCAGCAGATTGTTCCGCCGGAAGCCCTCCACCGCCGCGCCGGGAAACCGGCCCACGCCCTTCTCCACGGCGAACAGAGGCTCCGCCGCGTCGTCCGCGCCGTAGGTGTGGCCGAACAGGCTCTTGAAGCCCACGATGTCCATGCCCTCGAACTTCCCCAGGAAGAAGCTGTTGTGCCGGTCCATCATGTGGTACTCGGCGTGGGTGTCCAGGATGCCGAGGCCCTCCAGCCGCCAGCCGTCGTCACTGGTGACGTACCGGCCCAGGGCGTCCAGGGCGTTGCCGGTGACCAGCATCAGCTGCCCCTGGTCGATCCGCTCCAGCAGCGCCTCCCGGTGAGGCGCCAGCGCCTCCACCATCAGCTCCAGCCCCTTCTCCGTGGCGGAGCCCAGGTAGAGGAGCTCCACGCCGCCGTCCAAAAAGGCGGGCCGGTCCTTCAGCGTCGTCTCCACGATCTCCAGCGCCGGGCAGCACTGGTGGAGATACCGGATATTCATGCCGTCGCCGGAGAGGTTGCAGATCTCCGGGAACAGAACTTCCACTCTCATGCCTCCGCCTCCTTCTCCTCCGCGTGCTGCAGCGCCAGCTCCCTCATCCGGTCGTAGACCCGGTAGGCCAGGGCCAGCGAGTCGGTGCCGTAGAGGATATACACGTCGTCGCCGGGGGTGTAATGAAGCCGCTCCGCGGCCTTGAACTCGTCCTCCTCGCAGACGATCTTCTCCTCCGGCACGCCGGCCATCAGCAGCCGCAGCTTGTAGTCCCGGCACCGGGCCCCGGTGCAGACCAGCTGCGCGATGCTCTCGTGGGCCAAAAACTCAAAGTCCGCGTCGAAGATCCAGCAGGTGTTCTCCGACCAGTGGTGGGTGTCGCCCAGGCAGTTCATCATCAGCAGCAGCTCCTTGCGGCCCGGCCGTCCGGCGATGTAGTCGAAGGCCCGGGACCCGGCCAGGGCGTTCTTCTCCTTGGACATCTGCTTCACCAGCCGGACCTTGCCCACCTGCTCCTCGCTGTGGCGCGTCTCCGCCACGGCGGTCCTGCCCAGGGCGTCGGCGATGTCGCCGTGGTCAAAGCCCAGCTGCCGCAGGGCGGCGATGACGGTGACCATGTTGTATACATTAAATATACTGTCGGTGATGAGGGGATAGGGGTATTCCGCTCCGTTCTCCCGGATCACCATGGACTGTCGGTGGAAGTCCACAGCGGCGGCCAGGTAGTCGCTCTCCGGGGAGGCGAAGCCGCACTGGCTGCACCGGGCCCTGCCGATGTGGTGGTAGCGGCGGTAGTCGTACGCCAGCTTGCCGCTGCACCGGGGGCAGATCCGCACGTCGTCGATCAGATTGATGCAATCGGTGACGTCGCTCTCCAGCCGGTCGATGCCGAAATAGACCCGCGGGTTCTCGGGCGAGACGGAACAGGAGATCAGGTCGTCGGCGTTGAGGATCATTTTGGTGCCGGCGGGGATGCTCTTCGTCAGAACGTCGGCGATGAAGTAGGGGTGGGCGTTTCGCATGATGGAGTCCCGGAACAGGTTGGTCAGCACCACGTAGTCCGGCTTCACATAGGGGTAGATCCGGGGCGAGGACCGCTCGTCCACCTCCAGCACGGCGATATCGCACCTCCGCACCCGGCCCAGCAGGTCGCAGTTGCGGATAAAAGCGGTGGAGATGCCGGAGGCGATGTTGCTGCCGAACCGGTTGCCCAGGACCCGGAGACCCCGGGCCTCCAGCACGTCGGTGAGCATATTGCTGACGGTGGTCTTGCCGTTGGTGCCGGTCACCGCCACGATGGTCCCGGGCTTGCCCACGTACCGCAGGAAATCGGGGCAGAGCTTCAGCGCCAGGGAGCCGGGGAAGTCGGTGCCGTTGTGGCGGGTGATCTTCAGCGCCGGGATGGACAGCTTGGCCAGCCACAGCGCCAGCAGGAAGCGCAGTTTACCCATGTTTGTTCTCTCTTTCCTTTTCCAAGTATATCATCAGCGCGGCGATGTCCGCCGGGGACACGCCGGAGATCCGGCTGGCCTGGCCCAGATTGGCCGGGCTCACGGCGGCCAGCTTCTCCCGTGCCTCCAGCCGGAGGCCCTGCAGCTTCGCGTAGTCCACGCCGGGCGGGATGGCCCGCTTTTCCAGCTTCTCGAACTCCTCCACGTCCCGCATCTGGCGGCGGATGTAGCCCTCGTACTTCACCGAGATCTCCACCTGCTCCGCCTCCGCGGCGGTGAGGGCGGGCCGCTCCGGGTCGAAGGGCGCCAGGTCGGCGTAGCTGAGCTGGGGCCGCCGCAGCAGCTCGATGAGGCGGCAGCCGCTGTCCACCGGGGCGGTGCCCCGCTCCGCCAGCAGGTCGTTCAGGGCCGGACCTCCGGAGACGCCGGTGCGCTCCAGCCGCCGGATCTCCCGCTCCACGGCGGCGTACTTCTCCTCCACCGCCCGGAGCCGCTCCTCGCTGACGAGGCCGATCCGGTGTCCGATGGCGGTGAGCCGCCGGTCGGCGTTGTCCTGCCGCAGCAGCAGCCGGTACTCTGACCGGCTGGTCATGATCCGGTAGGGCTCATTGGTGCCCTTGGTCACCAAGTCGTCGATGAGGGTGCCGATGTAGCTCTCACTGCGCCTGAGGACCAGCGGCGGCTGCCCCTTCAGGGCCAGCGCCGCGTTGACGCCGGCCACAAACCCCTGGACGGCCGCCTCCTCATACCCGGAGGAGCCGTTGAACTGCCCGGCGCCGTACAGCCCGGCCACGGCCTTCGTCTCCAGCGTGGGCCGGAGCGCCAGCGGATCGACGCAGTCGTACTCGATGGCGTAGGCCGGGCGGGTCATCTCCGCGCGCTCCAGGCCGGGGATGGTGTGGAGCATCCGCAGCTGCACGTCCTCCGGCAGGGAGGAGGACAGCCCCTGGATGTAGAGCTCCTCCGTGTGGAGGCCCATGGGCTCGATGAAGAGCTGGTGCCGGGGCTTGTCCGCGAAGCGGACGATCTTGGTTTCGATGGAGGGGCAGTACCGGGGCCCCACACCCTGGATAGCGCCGGAGTACAGGGGGCTCCGGTCCAGGTTATCCCGGATGATCCGGTGGGTTTCCTCGTTGGTGTAGGTCAGGTAGCACACGGCCCGGTTCTCCGGGACGCGCTCCGTGGCGAAGCTGAAGGGCAGGGGATCGTCGTCCCCGTCCTGCCGCTCCATTTTGCTGAAATCCACGCTCCGGGCGTTGACCCGGGGCGGCGTGCCGGTCTTGAACCGCCGCAAGGGCAGTCCCAGCGCCGCGAGATGCTCCGCCAGCTCCAGCGAGGCGTGCATGCCGTCGGGCCCGGAGTCCTCCGTGCACTCGCCCACGATGGTGCGGCCCCGGAGATAGGTGCCGGTGGCGATGACGGCGGCCCTCACGTCAAACACGGCGCCGGTCCGCAGCACCACCTGGGATACATGGCCGTCCTGTACCCGGAGGTCCACCACCTCCCCCTGCCGCACCGACAGGTTATCCTGCCGCTCCAGGGCGTGCTTCATCACCTGCTGATAGAGCCGGCGGTCCGCCTGGGCCCGGAGGGAGTGGACGGCGGGGCCCTTGCCCCGATTCAGCATCCGGTACTGGATGCAGCCCTCGTCGGCCGCCCGGCCCATCTGGCCGCCCAGGGCGTCCAGCTCCCGGACCAGATGGCCCTTGCCGGTGCCGCCGATGGCCGGGTTGCAGGGCATGTTGCCCACCGCGTCCAGGTTGATGGTGAAGCACACGGTCCGCAGACCTAGCCGGGCGGCTGCCAGGGCCGCTTCGATGCCGGCGTGGCCGGCGCCGATGACGGCGATATCAAATTGTCCGGCGGAAAATTCGCGCATAACGGACGTCTCCTGTGGGAAATTGCACAAAATATCCGGCGCCGCCTCCGGAAAAAATCGGAACAGTTTCCCCTTGCAATCGGGGATAAACGGCGTATAATAGGAAAATCTCCAGAAGAAAGGAGGGAGATAGAAAAATGCTTCGGAACGACGCCATCAAGGATCTGGACGATCTGATCTTCGGCGACAGCCACTGGCAGCCCAGCGAGCGATAACACCGGGAAAACGACCATGCCGAGAGGCATGGCTATTTTTTTGCCCGAAACGCGCCGGCAGGCGTCGCCCCGATGAAAACCTTATCATTTATTTTACCACAGGCCGCCGCCGTTTTGCAATTCCTATTGCGCCATTTTGCCGGGGATGCTGCGCGCCGCTGAGCCTTTGTCTCGATATCGCGTTAAATGGTAAAAGCAAACAAAATCTGCAACAAACAACAATTTATACTTGTGCATGATATACAAATCGTGTATACTGTCCGTTGGAGGCTGCTTGCCCCCGGAGAACCAATACGCAGCTTGCGGAGCGCCTTTGACCGAGGGGCGCTTCCGGGAAGGGGAGACATTCGTGGACGAGAGAAAGGGCTTCAAGTCCAATTTCGGCTTTTTGATGGCGGCCATCGGCTCAGCCGTGGGCCTGGGCAACATCTGGGGCTTTCCCTATAAGATGGGCAAGGGCGGCGGCTTCGCCTTTTTGCTGCTGTACCTGCTGCTGGCGGCGGTGTGCGGCCTGATCCTGATGCTCAGCGAGCTGGCTCTTGGGCGCAAGACCGGTACCAACTCCGTGTCGGCCTACGGCGCCGTGTCCAAACGCTTCAAGTGGGTGGGCTGGCTGACGCCCATCACCGCCACGCTGATCCTGGCCTTTTACTCCGCCCTGGGCGGCTACTGCGTCAAGTATCTGGTGCTGAACGTGGGCAGCCTTTTTAATACCGAGTGGGGCGCCAATGGCCTCAACGGCGCCACCATCTTCGCCGAGCTGATCGGCAACCAGATGGAGAGCGTCATTTACGGCGGCGTGTTTCTGCTGATCACCATGCTGATCGTGCTGGGCGGCGTCTCCGGCGGCATTGAGCGGTTCTGCTCCGTGGGCATGCCGGCGCTGTTCATCATGCTGCTGATCGTCATCGCCCGGTCCTGCACCCTGCCCGGCGCGGCGGAGGGCCTGAAATTCATGTACGCCCCCAACTTCCAGCCCCTGAAGGAGGACTTTCTGGGGGTGCTGAAAACGGCCGGCGGCCAGATGTTCTTCTCCCTGTCCCTGTCCATCGGCGCGCTGATCACCTACGGCTCCTACGTGGAGAAGAAGCAGAACCTGGTGAAGAACACCGTCATCATCGCCTCTGCCGGCGCCCTGGTGGGCCTGCTGGCCGGCATGGCGGTGCTACCCGCGGCCTTCGCCCTGGGTGCGCCGGAGGAGGCCATGCGCGGCCCCTCGCTGCTGTTCGTCACGCTGCAGGACGTGTTCGAGGGCATGGGCCGGGTGGGTCCCGTCTTCGGCATCCTGTTTTACGGCCTGGTGGTGCTGGCCGCCGTCAGCTCCTCCGTATCGCTGCTGGAGGTGCCGGTGGCCTACTTCGTGGATCAGGACCGGAACAAGGGCCGGAAGGAGAAGCGCTGGCTCTACGCCCTGCTGACCATGCTGGTGGCCGGTACGCTGTGCACCGTCACCTGCGCCGACGGTCTGGGCCAGAACGGTCTGTGGATTCCCTTCCAGAAGTACTTCGTGGGCGCCGAGAAGATGCCCACCTTCTGCGAGAGCTGGCTGAGCTTCCTGGATATGGCCTCCGAGGGCCTGCTGATGCCCCTGTGCGGCATCTGCACCTGCCTGATGGTGGGCTGGGAGATCAAGCCGGAGGCCATTCGCTCCGAGGTGGAGACCGCCGGCAACCGCTTCACCACCTACGGCTTCTACCGCTTCTGCGTCCGCTTCGTGACCCCGCTGATCATGCTGTTCATCCTGTGGGGCCAGCTGAAGGATTTCTTCAACTTTTGACGCCCGGACGGGCGGCAGCACCGCCGATTTTTGTAAATATTTGTAATCTTTTGCGCAGGATGCCGGCCTTTCCCGGCATCCTGCACGCCGTTTTCGAAAAGAAACAAACATTTTTTGGCGGAAAAACAAATAATCTGGGAGAATCGAGGGAAAGCACAAACAATTTGTGCAAAAAGGCGAAGATCGGGCCTGTTTCTTGTTAAAAAAGCGAAAAGACAGCCGGGAACTTGACAATATTGTGAACAAACTGTAAAATAATAAAACCAAATATTTTGGAGGAGGTAAAACTCATAATGGAAAAGAAAAGTACGAAACTCGCCTATGGCATAGCGCTGTGCGTGGTGGTCGTGCTGCTGGTCATCCTCGGGATCAAGTACCCCGACGGTGTGTACGGCACGGTGTGGTCCCTGCTGCCGCCTGCAGTCGCTATCGCTCTGGCTCTGATCAGCAAGGAAGTGTATTCCTCCCTGTTCCTGGGCGTGCTGACCGGCTCCCTGCTGGTGGCGCACTTCAAGCCCTGGGAGACCGTCCGCGTGTTCATCGGCGGCGGTGAGGATGATTACAGCCTGGGCCTGATCAGCAACATCGGCGATTCCTGGAACGTCGGTATCCTGATCTTCCTGGTGATCCTGGGCATCATGGTCGACCTGATGAACAAGGGCGGCGGCTCCGCAGCCTTCGGCCGCTGGGCCAAGAAGACCGTCAAGTCCCGCGCCGGCGCGCAGCTGATGACCATGCTGCTGGGCGTGCTGATCTTCATCGACGACTACTTCAACTGCCTGACCGTCGGCTCCGTGATGCGTCCCGTCACCGAGTCCCACAAGATCTCCCGCGCCAAGCTGGCCTACGTCATCGACGCCACGGCCGCCCCCGTCTGCATGCTGGCTCCCGTGTCCTCCTGGGCCGCCGCCGTTGCCGGCTATGTGGATGACACCTATGTCTCCGGCATCCAGATGTTCATCCAGCAGATCCCTTACAACTACTACTGCCTGCTGACCCTGGTGATGATCATCGTCATCTCCGTCCTGAACATTGACTACGGCCCCATGCTGACCCACGAGTACAACGCCCAGGTCAAGGACGATCTGTTCACCACCGAGCATCGCCCCTTCGCCGGCGCTGACGACTACGAGGAAGGCCACGGCAAGTCCTCCGTTCTGGACCTGCTGCTGCCCGTCATCGTTCTGATCGTGATGTGCATCATCGGCATGATCTACACCGGCGGTTACTGGGACGGCGCTTCCTTCATGGACGCCTTCGCCGATGCCGACGCCGCCACCGGCCTGTGCCTGGGCGCCATCGTCGCTCTGGTCTTCACCTTCATCTACTTCTGGCTGCGCAAGGCCATCAGCTTTGAGAAGAGCTTCGAGTCCGTTCCCAACGGCTTCATCCAGATGGTCAGCCCCATCCTGATCCTCTGCTTCGCCTGGACGCTGGGCGGCCTGACCCGCTGGGGCCTGGGCTCCGGTGACTTCGTGGAGAACCTGCTGTCTGACGCCGGTGCTCTGATGAACTTCCTGCCCGCCGTCATCTTCGTCCTGTCCTCCGTGATCGCCTTCGCCACCGGTACCTCCTGGGGCACCATCGGCATCATGGCCCCCATCGTCTGCCAGGTCTTCGACTATGGCACCGATCCCGTGCTGTGCACCATCGGCCTGGCCGCCTGCTGCGCCGGCGGCGTCTGCGGCGACCACTGCTCCCCCATCTCCGATACCACCATCATGGCTTCCGCCGGTGCTCACTGCTACCACATCAACCACGTGAGCACCCAGCTGCCCTATGCCATCACCGTGGTGTGCGTCAGCTTCGTGGGCTTCATCATCGCTCCGTTCATCCGCAGCTGGGTCGTCTGCCTGATCATCGAGATCGCGCTGATGATCGCCGTCCTGCTGGTGATCAAGAGCATCGTGGCCAAGAAGCACGCTGGCATCTTCGAGGAGATGCGCAAGGCCGACGAGGCCCTGAGGAACGCCTGATCCCCCCGAAAGAGCCAACGCAAAACAACAGAAAAAGCACCCCGGAAGCCGTCGGCTTCCGGGGTGCTTTTTTGCTGTGACAAAAAGCCTCGCAGAGTTCGCGCCGCCCGCGGCGCGGAGCGGGCGGCAATCTTTTCATCAAAAATGCCCGCATGGTGGGGAATTTTAGAACATCTTGTCCACGTATTTGTTCAGCTTGGCGGCGTTGTAGGACTCCCGGTAGGTGTTCTGGAACCGCTTGACGGTGAGGCTGTTGAACTGGAGGATCCGCCGGTAGCGGATCAGCCCCACCGCGAACCCGAAGAACACGCAGATGAGCCCGAAGCTGATGCGCCTGGCCACCAGGAAGGCGGCGATCAGCACCACCGCGGCCACGATGACGCCGGCCAACTGCTTCTTCGGCTGCATCTGCCGGACCTCCTTTTCTTCGATGATCCCCTCTTGGACCATGGTCTCGGCAAACCGCTTCTGGACGCCGAAGGCGGAGATGGCGTTGAGCAGGATGGGCGCGCATACGAAGAAGCCGAAGGCGGTGAGCCCGGCGTTGAGCAGGAGAAGGCCCAGGTTGTCCATCAGCCGTTCCCCTCCTCCCCGTAGTCAAAGACCACGTTCACGTCCTCCCGGGCGGAGATATACACCAGATTGCTGTAGGCCAGGGAGAAGTCCACCGTGTCGCCCACCCGGATCTCCCGGGGGCAGTGGGTCACGTCCAGGATGCAGTGGTCGGAGGAGGCGCCCCAGGCGGTGATGCCCTCCTCCCGGGGGAGGAGCGCCTTCTCGTCGCCCACGTCGGCCTTGCCCAGGGCCAGGATGGCCCGGCGCTGGATGCCGTAGTCCACGTACTCCGGCTTGTGGCCGAAGGCGTCCATGCACAGCTGCCCCTGGGGATAGCTGGGCTTGGTCTTCACCTCGATGACCTCGGCGGTGAGGGTGAAGGTATCCATGGCCAGGTAGTCCATGTCCTCGATGCCCCACTCCAACTGCAGGTCCTTGCCCAGCAGGATGTTCTCGCCGATGCGCAGGTGGTTGATGCCCTCCGGCATGGTGTTCCAGTGGACCAGGGTAAAGGAGCTGGTGGCGCCGCCGGAGACGATCTCCAGCTCCCGGCCGATGGCGCTCTCCACCCGATGGCGCAGGGCCAGCAGGTCCTCCATCTTCTCCGGCGTAGGCTGTACGGAGCCTACGCAGCCCAGGTTCACGCCGATGCCCGCCAGCTCCACGTGGGGGAGATCCCGCTCCACGTGGGCGCAGACCTCCACCATCTCATCCTTGTCCCAGAAGCCCTCCCGGATGTCGCCCAGGTCGGCCATGACGATGACCCGGTGGGTCCTGTCCTGCCTGGCGCACTCCCGCTCCAGGGCGTCCAGGGTCACCCGCTCGCTCTGGAGGGACAGCTCGCACAGCCGGACCACCTCCGGCAGCTCGCTGAGCCCGGGGATTCGCAGCAGCAGATAGGGTCCCGGCACGCCGGACTCCCGGCACCGGGCGATCTGTTCCAGCCGGCTGGAGCCCAGCTGCTTCACGCCGGCGTCCACCATGGCCCGGGCTACCGGCGGCAGGCCGGTGCAGCCCTTGATGACGCCGCAGACCTCGATGCCCTTCGCGGCGCAGCGGCGGACGTGCTCGGCCGCGTTGCGGCGGAGCTTGGGGATCGACACGGTCAGACGGGGGAATTGCCGTTCCATATAGCGGCACCTCCAATCGTTGATTTCAGTCCTTATATTATATCACACTCCCTCTCCTGCGACAAGCTCCATTTGGCCCGTATCCGGACGGGGAAAAGCGCCCGGAGAAATTGACAAAGGCGGGGAAGTGTGGTATTTTTATCGTGTATGCGACGGGACGGTAATTTCCGCCGCCGACGCGGACAAAGAGCACTTCCGACGTGACGATCGCGCCGAAAGGGATATGAAGGAGGAAATGAGAATGTTTGAATTCCTGATCGAAAAGCTGAAAGCCCAACCCCGGAAGATCGTGTTCACCGAGGGCACCGACCCCCGTATCCTGGAGGCGTCCGACCGCCTGCTGAAGGACTCTTTCCTGAAGCCTGTGCTGGTGGGCAACCCCGACGCGGTCCACGCCGCCGCCGCCAAGGCCGGCTTTGACGTCACCGGCGCCGAGATCATCGACCCCGCCAACTTCGACCGCATGGACGAGATGGTGGAGACCATGGTGGCCCTGCGCAAGGGCAAGATGACCGAGGAGCAGGTCCGCGCGGCGCTGACCAAGGGCAACTACTTCGGCACCATGCTGGTGAAGATGGGCTATGCCGACGCCCTGCTGGGCGGCGCCACCTATTCCACCGCCGACACCGTCCGTCCCGCTCTGCAGATCATCAAGACCAAGCCCGGCAGCAAGATCGTGTCCTCCTGCTTCGTCCTGGTCCGCCCCGCGGCGGACGGTCACGAGACCATCGTCATGGCCGACTGCGCCATCTGCATCAAGCCCACCGAGGATGAGCTGGTGGAGATCGGCATCCAGACCGCCGAGACCGCGAAGATCTTCGGCCTGGAGCCCAAGATCGCCTACCTGAGCTACTCCACCAAGGGCTCCGGCGCCGGCGAGGACGTGGACAAGATGCGCAGCGCCTGCGCCAAGGCCAAGGCCGCCGCTCCCGAGCTGGCCATTGACGGCGAGATGCAGTTCGACGCCGCCGTGTCCCCCACCGTGGGCCAGCTGAAGTTCCCCGGCAGCCCCGTGGCCGGCCACGCCAACACCTTCGTCTTCCCCGACATCAACGCCGGCAACATCGGCTATAAGATCGCCCAGCGCCTGGGCGGCTTCGCCGCTTACGGCCCCATCCTGCAGGGCCTGAACGCCCCCATCAACGACCTGAGCCGCGGCTGCAACGCCGAGGAGGTCTATACCATGGCCATCATCACCGCCGCCCTGGGCTGAGTGATCGCCGAGCCATACGAAATCAAAGAGCCGCGCTCCCACAGGAGCGCGGCTCTTTTTTGCGCGCGGCCGGTCATGGCTGCCAGATGCCCGTTTCCAGATAGCGGTTGGCGCTGTCGTGGGCGCGGCGGACGATTTCCTCGTCGAAGCCCATAAGCCGCAGCAGGTTGATCGCGTTGCGAGAGGTGGCTTTGCCGGGGCGGAGGGTGTAGTCAAAGGACATCTCCCGCTCGTCCACCTGCTCCTCAAAGTGAAACATGCGATACGCGTCCTTCAGCAGCTCGCACAGCTCGATGTCATGGGTGGCGGCCAGGCAGAGGACGCCCCTTGCCTGCAGTGATCGGAGCACCTGGCTGGAGGCGGCGATGCGCTCCACGGTGTTGGTGCCCCGCAGCACCTCGTCCACCACGCAGAGGACGGGGGACCGGGCTTCTGCGCTGTCCAGGATGCGCTTGAGGGACTTGACCTCCACGATATAGTAGCTCTCGCCGGAGAGCAGATCGTCGCTGAGGGCCATGGAGGAGTAGATGTAAAAGGCGCTGGCGCGGTATCCGTCGGCCAGAGCGGTGCAGAGGCCCTGCGCCATGACCGCGGCCAGGGCGGCGGTTTTGAGATAGGTGGATTTGCCGGAGGCGTTGGAGCCGGTGATCAGCAGGGGGCGGTCGGTGACCAGATCGTTGGGAACGGGGTCTGTCAGCAGCGGGTGGACCAGACGCTCCGCGTGGAGGAAGCCTGCCGTCCCGGGCCCGAAGAGCAGCTCGGGCTCTGAAAAATACGGCACGCTCTGCCGGTAGGAGGCAACGGCAATGGCCGCGTCCAGCTTTCCCAGGGCCTCGTGGATCACAAAGATATCCTCGTGACACCGGCCCAGCTTATTCTTCAAAAACTCATAGACGATCAGATCCAGGAGGGTAAAGGTCGTGACGACGTCTCCCATCCCGTCGTCCCGGACGGAGGAGATCCCGCCGGTTCGGATCACGGCGCGGAGACGGTCCAGACTCCGATAGGCGGAGGCCATCTGCTCGTCCAGCTCCGGATGATGGAGCCGCCGGAGCCGGTGGAGGGCAAAGACCATGGAAACGGTGTAGTTCACCGTGTCGAACTCCCGCTGCACCCGGCGCTTGGCCAGCTCGTGGACCAGGGGGTTGACCACCATCATCAGCAGGAAAAGCTGAGGCCCGTAGGGATGGCCCAGGACGAGGGCGGCGATGGCGGCAAGGAGTCCCGCCAGCAGGGCCAGATAGACCAGCAGCATGCCGACGGCGTGGTGAGCCGGATAAAAGGCGCGGCACAGGTCCGCCCGCCGGGTACAGCCCATGCGGGAGAGGATGTACTGGGCCTTCAGCCGCAGCGCAGAGTCCCGCTCCGCCAGGTGGATCAGCGCCAGACGCTCCTCATAGGCGGCCCGGTCCACGGCAGGTGTCCGGAGCATGTGGTAGAGATACTGCTCGCCGGAGGAGGACAGTCCCGGGTTGATCCGCACGAACACCTGGTCCAGCCCCAGATCCGACCAGGTGATGTCGTCCAGGGTAAAGGGATCCCTGCCCTGCTCCCGGCGAAAATCGCTGTAGGCGCGGATGTACTCCATGTCGCCGTGGAAATAGTGGGGATCGGGCACCTGTCCCCAGGCGGCGGCCAACCGCCGCAGCTTTTTGCGCTTGCCCATATGACACACCCTCCTTTCCGAAGGAATTCATCCCCCAGGGGTTATTTTCCCGCTTTCAGCTCCAGGTTTTTCTCCCAGGCGGCGATGACGGCCTCCATGGCGGCGCCCCGGAACGCCGCGTCCTCCAGCGCCCGGACCCCCTGAATGGTGCTGCCGGCGGGGGAGCAGACCCGGTCCTTCAGCGCGCCCGGGTGCTCGCCGGACAGCCGGACCATCCTGGCGGTACCCTCCACCATCTGGGCGGCGTAGGCCAGGGCCTTCTGCCGGGGCAGGCCGCAGGCCACGCCGCCGTCGGCAAGCGCCTCGATAAACTGACACACGAAGGCCGGTCCGCAGCCGGACAGGGCGCTGGCCGCGTCCATCAGCGGCTCCGGCAGCTCATCCACCGTGCCGGCGCTCTTGAGCAGCGCGGCGAAGGCGGCCAACTGCTCCTCCGCAACGCCCAGGCCGCAGTACTGAATGGCCCCGGCGTTCACCGTGATGGGAGTGTTGGGCATCATGCGGATCACGGGGTACTCGCCCCCGGCCAGCTGCCGGATGGTCCGGCAGGTGAGGCCGGCGGCCATGGTCACCAGCACGAAGGGGTCCCGCCGCTTCGCCAGCACCGCCGCGATGGCGGGGAGGGCCTGGGGCATGACCTGGGGCTTCACCCCCAGGAAGATGAGGTCGCACATGGCCGCGATCTCCTCGTTGGTGGAGACCACGGCGCCGGGGAGCTTTTCGGCCAGGGCGGCGGCCTTTTCGCCGCGGCGGTTGGCCAGGTACAGGGCGGCGGAGGGGTCGCCCTCTGCGGCGATAGCCGCTACGGCCCCGCCCATGACGCCCGTGCCGATGAAACCGATTCTGTGGAACATAGGAACGCTCCTTTCCTCCGGTGGAATGCCTCTGCCGTCATTATAGCCCATCTCCGCCGGCAAAGCAAGGCTCGGCGCCGTCGGCCCGCCAAACATGCGACACGTCGACGAAAGAGGAAAATCCGCGCGATAGAGGGGCAAAAAAGAAACGGGAATAGCCCTTGAAACCCCCGGGATCTTATGATATGATGATCGTGCAGTAATATCGCGCGCCGTGTGCGATTGAGAGCGGAGGAGATGGCAATGAAAAACAAGAGCCTTGACGTCTGCATGGCGGTGCTGGGCGTGGTGCTGCTGGTGATCTTTGGCGCCAGCGCCTATACCACCGGCCACGCCCAGGTCCTGGCGGACAAGAAGGTGGGCAGCATCTCGGAGATCAACGTCCCCGACGTGCCCTCCGTGACCACCGACCGGCTCAACGGCGTGGTCAGCGCGGCGGAGTGGGAGAAGTACTATCCCGAGATCTACGCCAGCTATATGCGCAATGAGGAGAACACCGGCCACGGCGGCAAGCGTATCTCCTACGTGGAGACCGATCCGGATATCCAGATCCTCTACGACGGCATGGGCTTCAGCTTTGACTATACCGAGGCCATCGGCCACAGCTATACCCTGGACGACATCGCCGAGACCACCCGTCCCCACAAGCTGGCCAACTGCCTGACCTGCAAGACCCCCGACTTCACCGCCATGGTCAACGCCATGGGCAAGGGCGCCTACAGCGTGGATTTTGACGAGATGTACGCCAAGGTCAGCGAGCCCGTCAGCTGCTACAACTGCCACGGCAACACCCCCGGCACCATGGTCATCACCCACGACTACATGGCCGACGCCATGGGCGGCGAGATCGAGGCGGGCCGTGTCAGCGCCAGCGTGGTCAGCTGCGCCCAGTGCCACATCGAGTACTACTTCAACCCCGCCGACAAGGCCACCACGGCGCCCTACACGAGCCTGGACAACATGAACCCCGACGACATCCTGGCCTTCTACAACGAGATCGGCTACGTGGACTTCACCAACAAGAACACCGGCGTGGGCATGCTCAAGGTCCAGCACCCGGAGTTTGAGACCTTCATGGGCGAGGGCAGCGTCCACAAGGGCACCTACACCTGCGCCGACTGCCACATGGGCGTCAGCTACAACGACAAGGGCGACCCCTACGCCAACCACTTCCTCTCCAGCCCGCTGGAGAACGAAGAGCTGCTGAAGAACACCTGCAGCATGTGCCACGCCGACCTGCCGGGCCTGGTCAAGTCCATCCAGACGGAGATCACCGGCCGGGAGAAGGCCGTCAGCGCCAAGCTGGTGGAGCTCAACACCAAGCTGGCCGCCGCCGTTGAGAACGGCACCCTGTCCGAGGACGTGCTGGCCCGGATCAAGAGCCTGGACCGGGACGCCCAGTTCTATTGGGACTTCGTCTACGTGGAGAACGCCGAGGGTGCCCACAACAGCGCCCTGTCCCGCCAGTGCCTGGACAAGGCCGAGTCCCTGGCCGATCAGGCGCTGGCCCTGCTTGGATAAATACGGACCCGTTTCTATGGAGAATCAGACGAGACAACCGCAGAACAACAGCGTGAACGGCACCGCCGGGAAGCTTCTCCGCTTCCTGCGCGGCATGCCGTTCAGCTTTATTCTGCTCTTCATCATCATCGCCGCCTGCGTACTGGGCAGCGTCATCCCCCAGGGCGGCGGCGAGAGCATGTATACCCAGCAGTACGGCGCCGCCACCGGCGGCGTGATATTGTTCCTGCAGCTGGACCGCGTGTTCACCTGCTGGTGGTTCATCGCGTTGGCCGCCCTGCTGTGCCTCAACCTGATTTTGTGCAGCGTGTCCCGCTTCCCCGCGGTCTGCCGGGCCTGGAAATCCGGCGGCAAACGGGAATTCGGCCTCTGGGGCAGCTGGCTCACCCACCTGGGGCTCCTGCTGCTGATCGTGGGCTTCGCCGCCGGCCAGATGCTCAGCCGCGAGGCGGTGGCCTACGGCATCCCCGGCAGCACCCAGCCTCTGGGCGACACCGGCCTCATGCTCACCATCGACGCCTTTGACGTCTCCCTCCGGGCCGACGACACCGTGGAGCAGTACACCGCCGCCCTCACCGTCACCAACGCCTCCGGCGAGACGCGCACCGGCACCGCCTCGGTGAACCACCCCTTCGACGCCTTCGGCTACAGCTTCTACCAGGACAGCATGGGCTGGGCCACCTGGGTGGATATCCGGGAGGGCGGCGAGCTGGTGAAGACGGATCTCATCTGCACCGGGGAGTACACCTACCCCGACGACTTCCCGTCCCTGGCCCTGCTGTTCAACAAGTTCTACCCCGACCTGGTGCAGGGGGAGGACGGCTCCCTGGCCACGGCCAGCCCGCACCTCAACAACCCCCACAGCCTCTACAGCATCTATTTCAACGGCAATCTGATGGCCATGAACCTGGCCCGGCCGGGCCAGCCCATTACCGTCCACGACTATGAGTTCACCATGTACGACCCCGTGGAGTACACGCTGATCGTGGCCAAGTCCGACCCCACCGCATGGCTGGTGGGCGCGGCGTCGGCCATTCTGCTGGCGGGCTTGTTCCTGTCCTTCTACGTGCGGCCCTGGGAACAGAACAGGAGGAAACAACATGCAGACCAATCCGATTCTTAGCTCCGTGGAGAGCGTCGCCTTTATGGCGGCGCTGGTGGCCTACCTGATCGCCGCCGCCTTTTACTTCATCTACGGCGCCGCCAAAAAGGACCGGTTCGGCAGAGCCGCCTGGCTGATGCTGCTGATGGGCTTCCTGGTCCACACGGCGTCCATCGTCGCCCGGGGGATCAACGCCGGCCGCCTGCCCATGACCAACCAGTACGAGTTCGCCTCGGCCTTCGCCTGGGGCATCGCGCTGTGCTTTCTGATCTTCGTGAAGAAGTTCCGCTTCGACGTGCTGGGCATGTTCGTCTCGCCCATCATCTTTCTGGTCATCGGTTACGCCTCCATGCAGAGCAAGGAGATCCACGCTCTGATGCCGGCCCTCCAGAGCAGCTGGCTGGGCTTCCACGTCAGCATGGCCATCATCGGCTACGGCGGCTTCGGCGTCGCCTTCGGTGTGGCCATGGTCTACCTGCTCAAGAATCGGCTCCACGGGCCCCTGGCCCAGCGGATTCCGGCGGAGGAGACCCTGGATCTCATCATCTACCGGGCCGTGGCCCTGGGCTTTCTCTTCCTGACCATGTGCATGATCACCGGCGCCATCTGGGCCAAGCGGGCCTGGGGCAGCTACTGGTCCTGGGACCCCAAGGAGACCTGGAGCCTCATCACCTGGATCATCTACGCCATCTTCCTCCATATGCGCCTGCGCCGGGGCCTGGCGGGCAAGCGGGCCGCGATTTTCGCCGCGGTGGGCTTCCTGTGCGTGATCTTCACCTACGTGGGCGTCAACACGCTTTTGAGCGGCCTCCACAGCTACAAGTAAACGCGAAAAAACCGTTCCCCTGACTGTCCCGTCGGGGGAACATTCTTTTGCCATGGGGCGATGCCTGTGGTAGAATAGAAAAAACGACTTGAGGAACGGACCGCACGATGAAGAACTGTACCGTCGGGATTCTGGCCCACGTGGACGCGGGAAAGACCACGCTGGCCGAGGCAATTTTATATCGCACCGGCCGCTTGCGCCGGGCGGGCCGGGTGGACCACGGGGACACCGCCATGGACGTCCACGAGCTGGAGCGCCGCCGGGGCATCACCATCTTCATGAGCCAGGCGGAGCTGACGCTGGGCGACTGGCACATCTCCCTGCTGGACACGCCGGGCCACGTGGACTTCTCCAGCGAGACGGAGCGGGTGCTGCAGGTGCTGGACTACGCCATCCTGGTCATCAGCGGCATCGACGGTGTCCAGGCCCACACCAGGACGCTGTGGCGCCTGCTGGAGCACTACCGGGTACCCACGCTGCTCTTCGTCACCAAGATGGACTTCGCCCGCCGCAGCCGCTCTGAGCTGCTGGCCGAGCTCCGCTCGGAGCTCAGCGCCGACTGCGCCGATTTCACCGGCTCTGACTTCCTGGAGCAGGCGGCCATGAGCCGGGAGGACCTGCTGGAGACCTATCTGGCCACCGGCTCCCTGCCGGACGAGGCGGTGGTGGAGCTGGTTGCCCGGCGGCAGATCTTTCCCTGCTGGTTCGGCTCCGGCTTGAAGCTGCAGGGCGTGGACGAATTTCTGGCGGACCTGAAGCGGTTCCTCCTGCCCCGGACGTACCCGGCCGTTTTCGGCGCCCGTGTCTTCAAGATCGGCCGGGACAGCCAGGGCAACCGTCTGACCTGGCTGAAGATCACCGGCGGCTCTCTGCGGGTGAAGGACGCGATCTCCTATGCCGGCGTCACGGAGAAGGCGGACCAGCTCCGCCTCTATACCGGCGCCAAATTCACCGCCGTGGACCAGGTGGGCCCCGGCGGCGTCTGCGCCGTGACGGGCCTCACCAAAACCGAGAACGGCATGGGCCTGGGCTCGGAGGTCGCCGCCGCCGCGCCCCGGCTGGAGCCGGTGATGAATTACCGCCTCGTCCTGCCCCCGGGGCAGGATGAGCAGGTCATGCTCCAGAAGCTGCGGCTTTTGGAGGAGGAGGACCCCCAGCTCCGCATCACTTACGATACCCGCCTGCAGGAGATCCACGTCCGGCTCATGGGTGCCATCCAGGCGGAGATTTTAAAGAGCCTGATCTCCCAGCGCTTCGGCGTAGAGGTGGCCATCGACAGCGGCCGGGTGGTCTACAAGGAGACCATTGAGGACACGGTGGAGGGCGTGGGCCACTATGAGCCCCTCCGCCACTACGCCGAGGTCCACCTGCTGCTCTCGCCCCTGCCCCGGGGCAGCGGCCTGGTGCTGGAGAGCCAGTGCCGGGAGGACGTGCTGGACCGGAACTGGCAGCGGCTGATCCTGACCCATCTGATGGAGAAGACCCACCTGGGCGTGCTGACCGGCTCGCCCGTCACCGATCTGAAGATCACCCTGGCCGCGGGCCGAGCCCATCTGAAGCACACCGAGGGCGGCGACTTCCGCCAGGCCACCTACCGGGCCGTCCGCCAGGGGCTGATGCAGGCCAGGTCCAGGCTGCTGGAGCCCTGGTACGCCTTCCGTCTGGAGGTGCCGCCGGAGCACCTGGGCCGGGCCATCAGCGATATCCGCCTCCGCCACGGCACGGTAACCCCGCCGGAGAGCGCCGGGGAATTGAGCCTTCTCCGGGGCCGGGTGCCGGTGACCGCCGTCAACGACTACGCCGCCGAGGTGGCGGCCTATACCGGCGGCCGGGGCCGGCTGACGCTTGAGCTGGACGGGTATGACGACTGCCACGACGCTGAGGCGGTGATCGCCGCCCTGGCCTACGACCCGGAGAGCGACCTGGAGAACACGCCCGACTCCGTCTTCTGCGCCCACGGCGGCGGCTTCCCCGTCAAGTGGGACAGGGTGGGCGAGTATATGCACCTGGAGAGCTGCCTCAAAAAGGAGATCCCCTACGCGCCCCAGGTGAGCCGCCGGAACCTCCACCTGGACGACAAGGAGCTGGAGGCCATCATGACCCGGGAGTTCGGCCCCATCAAGCGGCCCCTCTACCGTTCGCCGGGCGTCACCTTCGCCGCCGACGCCGACGCTCCGGTGGAGATCAAAAAGCGCTGGTTCATCGTGGACGGCTACAACGTGATCTTCGCCTGGGACGACCTGCGAAACCTGGCCCGGGAGGATCTGTCCGCCGCCCGGGAAAGGCTCATCCACCGGATGTGCGCCTTCGCCGCCTTCACCCGCAGTGAGGTGGTCCTGGTCTTCGACGGATACCGTCAGCCGGGGAACCCGGGGGAGAAGCGGGACGTCAACGGCATCCGGGTGGTCTACACCCAGGAGCACGAGACCGGGGATATGTATATTGAGAAGCTGGTCCGGGAGATCGGGAAAAATGAGCAGGTCCGGGTGGTCACCTCCGACGCCCTCATCCAGCTCTCCGCCGTCCGCTCCGGCGTGCTGCGGATGTCGGCCCGGGAGTTCGAGGAGGAGATGGCCGCCGTCAGCCGGGAGATCCGGGACCTGCTGGAAAATCAGACGCCCACCAGAAATACCGTGGCGGACACGGCCGTGATCCGCCGGAAAAAGGAGGAATTGCCATGACCAGAATGATCCTGCTGGCGGAGAATTATGTGCAGGACGCCGCCTGCCGAGGCGAATTCGGCCTGTCCATCTATCTGGAGACCGGGGGAAAGAAGCTCCTCTTCGACACCGGCGGCTCGGAGCTGTTCTGGGAAAACGCCGCCAAAAAGGGCGTGGACGTATCGGACGTGGACCTGTGCGTCATCAGCCACGGCCACTATGACCACACCGGCGGCATGGTCCGCTTCCTCCGGGAGAATCAAAAGGCCAAGCTCTATATCCACAAGGACGCCTTCGGCGTCACCTACGGCACCACCGACGGCCGGCTGGACGACTACAACTGCGGTATTTTGTGGCAGGAGAGCGACCTCCGGCCCTACCGGGACCGCATGGTCCTGACGGACGGCCCGGTGTGGCTGACGCCGGACGTCGTCATCTCCGGCACCATCCCGTCTCTGCCGGAGTTCCAGCCGGTGGAGGAGTTCTACCGGCCGGAGGGCGACAGTCTGGTGAGGGACACCATGTCCCACGAGCAGTTTTTGGCCATCCGGGAGCGGGGCGGCGTGCTGGTCTTCTCCGGCTGCAGCCACAAGGGCATCGTCGCCGCCGTGGCGTATGCCAGGACCCTGTTCCCCGGGGAGCATTTCCGGGCCGTGGTGGGCGGCATGCACCTCATCGCCGCCTCGTCCCAGACCTGCCGCCGGATCATCGACCGCCTGGCCGCGGAGGAGCCGGAGGTGGTCATGCCCATCCACTGCACGGGCCTGCGGGCCATCTGCCAGATGAAGGCCGCCCTGGGGGATCGCTGCGTCCTCGCCGGCACCGGCGCCGAGTACACCTTCGCGTAGTTGAAGAATGAATAAAAAAGCAGGCGTTTCGGATGCGGATTTGCAACCGAAACGCCTGCCTTTTTACGCGTTTTTTGCGCACAAAAGTCGCTATTTTTCCGCCGGTTTTCCCGGGCAGCCGCCGCAGGCGCCGCAGTCGCCGCCGCAGCCGCCGCCCCGGCGCCTCTGCCGGACCAGCAGCACCACGGCCAAAACCACCGCCGCCGCCACCGCGGCCAGGACAACGAGATCCGCTCCGCTCATGGCGCCCACCTCACAAAATGAGCCCGATCAGGTGGACGACGGAGGCTGCCGCCCAGGCCACCACGCACTGCCAGACCACCACGCCCACGGCCCACTTCCGGCCCATCTCCCGGCGGATGGAGGCGATGGCCGCCACGCAGGGGGTGTAGAGCAGGGAGAAGACCAGCAGGCACACGGCGGAGAGGGAGGTGAGGGCCGAGCCCACCGAGCCGCCGAAGAGGATCTCCATGGTGGCCACCACGCTCTCCTTGGCGATGAAGCCGGTGATGAGGGAGGTGCAGATCCGCCAGTCGTCCAGGCCCAGGGGCCGCATCAGCGGCGTCAGCAGGCCGGACACCGCCGCCAGGATGCTGTCGTGGGAGTCAGTGACCATGTTGAACCGCAGGTCAAACCGCTGCAAAAACCAGATGACGATGGTGGCGATGAGGATGATGGAGAAGGCCCGCTGCAAAAAGTCCTTGGCCTTCTCCCACAGGAGGCGCACCACGTTCTTCGCCCCGGGGAGGCGGTAGTTGGGCAGCTCCATGACGAAGGGCACCGCCTCGCCCCGGAACAGGGTGTCCCGGTACAGCAGGGCCGCCAGCACGCCCAGCACGATGCCCAGCACGTAGAGCCCCGTCATGATGAGGGCGCCCCGGCCGGGGAAGAAGGCGCTGACGAAGAAGCCGTAGATGGGCACCTTGGCCGAGCAGCTCATGAAGGGGGTCAGGAGGATGGTCATCTTCCGGTCCCGCTCGCTGGGCAGGGTGCGGGTGGCCATCACCGCCGGCACCGTGCACCCGAAGCCGATGAGCATGGGTACGATGCTGCGGCCGGAGAGGCCGATCTTCCGCAGGAGCTTGTCCATCACGAAGGCCACCCGGGCGATGTAGCCGCTGTCCTCCAGCAACGAGAGGAAGAAGAACAGCGTCACGATGATGGGCAGGAAGCTCAGCACGCTGCCCACGCCGGTGAAGATGCCGTCGATGATGAGGCTGTGAAGGGCCTCGTTGACGCCGGCGGCGGTCAGGGCGCCGTCCACCACGCCGGAGAGGGCGGTGATGCCCCGGTCCAGCAGGTCCTGGAGGAAGGCACCGATCACGTTGAAGGTCAGGTAGAACACCAGTCCCATGATGCCGATAAAGGCGGGGATGGCGGTATACTTGCCGGTGAGGACCCGGTCCATCCGCTCGCTGCGCTGCCGCTCCCGGCTCTCCACCGGCTTATGGACGGTGGCGTCGCAGACCTTCTGGATGAAGGTAAAGCGCATGTCCGCCATGGCGGCGCTCCGGTCCAGACCCCGCTCGGACTCCATCTGGAGGATGATGTGCTCCATCATCTCCGTCTCGTTCCGGTCCAGCATCAGCTGCCCGGCGATCAGCTCGTCGCCCTCCACCAGCTTGCTGGCGGCGAAGCGGACGGGGAGACCGGCGGCCCGGGCGTGGTCCTCGATGAGATGGGAGATGCCGTGGAGACAGCGGTGGACGGCGCCGCCGTTGTGGCTCTCGTCGCAGAAGTCCTGGCGCAGAGGCCGTTCCTGGTATTTGGCGATGTGGATGGCGTGGTCGATCAGCTCGTCCACGCCCTGGTTCTTGGCGGCGGAGATGGCCACCACCGGCACGCCCAGCAGCTCCTCCATGGCGTTGATGTCCACGCTGCCGCCGTTGGCGGTGACCTCGTCCATCATGTTCAGGGCCACCACCATGGGGACGTTCATCTCCAGCAGCTGCATGGTCAGATACAGGTTCCGCTCGATGTTGGTGGCGTCCACGATGTTGATGATGGCCCGGGGCTTCTCCGCCAGCACGAAGTTCCGGGACACGAGCTCCTCGCTGGAGTAGGGGGACATGGAGTAGATGCCCGGCAGGTCCGTGACCAGGGTGTCCGGGTGCTTCTTGATGCGGCCGTCCTTCCGGTCCACCGTCACGCCGGGGAAGTTGCCCACGTGCTGGTTGGCGCCGGTCAGCTGGTTGAAGAGGGTGGTCTTGCCGCAGTTTTGGTTGCCCACCAGGGCGAAGGTCAGGGTGGTCCCCTCCGGCAGGGGGTCGCCGCTGCCCTTGGGGTGATATTTGCCGCCTTCGCCCAGGCCGGGGTGGAGGGTCTTGCCGTCCCGGCGGGGCCGGTCAGTGCCGCAGACGCCGCCGGCACAGGGCTCTACGTCGATCTGCTCCGCGTCCGCCAGGCGCAGCGTCAGCTGGTAGCCGTGGATCATCAGCTCCATGGGGTCGCCCATGGGGGCGTACTTCACCACCCTTACCTCCGTGCCGGGGATGACGCCCATATCGAGAAAATGCTGGCGCAGCGCGCCGCTGCCGCCCACCGCCGTGACCACGGCGGACCGGCCGATCTCCAGTTCCTTTAAGGTCATTTTCACTCGCTCCATATCCCGCCGCGCATGGCGCGGATCAGTTTCCCAGCCGAGTATAGCACACGCCTATGTGGTTTGCCAAATCTAACTGAAACAAATTGCCCGCTGTCTCCGGGGGGAGAGACAGCGGGCAAAAGAGAGGGATTCCCGATCTCTTACAGTCCGTTGATGTAACGGCAGGCGGCCAGGGCGGCGGTGGCGCCGTCGGCCACGGCGGTGGTCAGCTGGCGGACGAACTTGCTGCGGCAGTCGCCGGCCACGAACACGCCGGGGGTCCGGGTGAGGCACTGCTCGTCGGTGTCGAAGTAGCCGAACTTATTGAGGTCGGCCAGGTCGGCGAAGGGCTCGTTCTCCGGGATCAGGCCGATGGCCACGAACAGCCCGTCGCAGTCGATGGTCTTGCTCTCGCCGCCGTGGGTGATCTCCACGCCCCGGAGCTCGCCGCCCTCGGTGACCAGGCCGTTGAACTTCACCTCGGTGAGGGCGGACACGTTGGGACGGGCAAAGAGCACGTCCTGGAGCCGGGCCTCGCCGGTGAAGAAGGGCATATCCTGGAGCATGATGACCTGCCTGCACTTCTCCGCCAGCAAGATGGCCTCCTGGAGGGCGGAGTTGCCGCCGCCGGCCACGGCCACGGTCTTGCCGGCGTAGAAATCGCCGTCGCACACGGCGCAGAAGGAGATGCCCTCGCCCACCAGCTCGTCCTCGCCGGGGAGACCCAGCATCCGGTGCTTGACGCCGGTGGCCAGCACCACGGCCCGGGATTCGTAGACGCCGCCCTCCTCGGTGGTGACGACCTTTTTCTCGCCCTCGTCCCGGACGGCGGCGACGGTCTCGAACTCGATCTCGGCGCCCTGGGCCAGGATCTGGTTCAGCGTCTGCTCGGCGAACTCGTTGCCGCTCATGGACAGCGTGCCGGGGTAGTTCTCCACCTTGGGGGAGTGGGTGATCTGGCCGCCGAAGCCGTTCTTCTCGATGACCAGGGCGTGCTTGCCGTTGCGCTGGGCGTACAGGGCTGCGGTCATGCCGGCGGGACCGCCGCCGACGACGATGATATCGTACATGTGATACTTCCCTTTCTCTCATATCAGAATGGAACGGGCCGAAATTGCGGGGCAATTTCGGCCCGTGTTTCGGTTGGAGCTTACCGCTTCATCAGCCAGCCCTTGATGTCGGACACGCCGCGGTACTTCTCGAAGTCCTCACCGTGGAGCAGGACCAGGGTGGGAGCCTGCTTGACGCCGTATTTCGCCACCAGGTCCTTCTCCTCGTTGGCGTTGAGGGCGGTGTAGGCGATGCCGGCCTTGTCCAGCAGGGCGCCGGCGGCCTTGCAGTTGGGGCAGGTGGGGGTCTTGAACAGCAGGATGCCCTCAGAGCCGGCCTTCGTCTCCTCCACGGGGGCGGCGGTCACCACCGGCTCGGCCTGGGCCTCGGCGGTCACGTTGTCCACCGGGGCGGGATTGGGGCCGGTGTGGGTCAGCACGGAGTGGCCGATGTTGTAGACCCGGCGATCCTTGAACTCCTGGGCCTTGCCGTCGTTCCAGTTCTGCACCGGGCGGTAGTAGCCGGTGATGCGGCTGTAGACCTCGGTCTTCTTGCCGCAGATGGGGCAGGTGTACTGCTCGCCGGTGATGTAGCCGTGGTCGGCGCAGACGGAGTAGGTGGGGGACATGGTGTAGTAGGGGAGCTTGTAGTTCTCCGCGATCTTCCGGACCAGATTGGCGGCGGCCTTCCAGTCGGGCAGCTTCTCGCCCAGGAAGGCGTGGAACACGGTGCCGGAGGTGTACAGGGTCTGGAGATCGTCCTGGATGTCCAGGGCGGAGAACACGTCCTCGGTGTAGCCCACGGGCAGGTGGGAGGAGTTGGTGTAGTAGGGGGTCCCGTTCATGTTGGCGGTGATGATGTCGGGGAACTCCTCCTTGTCGTGCTTGGCAAAGCGGTAGGTGGTGGACTCGGCGGGGGTGGCCTCCAGGTTGTACAGGTCGCCGTACTTCTCCTGGTAGTCGGACAGGCGCTCGCGCATGTGGTTGAGCACGTCCCGGGCGAAGCGCTGGACCTTGGGATCGGTCAGGTCGGCCCGGAGCCAGTTGGCGTTGAGGCCCACCTCGTTCATGCCGATGAGGCCGATGGTGGAGAAGTGGTTGTTGAAGTGGCCCAGATACCGCTTGGTGTAGGGGTACAGACCCTGCTCCAGCAGCTTGGTGATGACGGTGCGCTTGGTCTTCAGGCTGCGGGCGGAGATGTCCATCAGGTTGTCCAGGCGGCGGTAAAAGTCAGCCTCGTCCTTGGCCAGGTACGCGATCCGGGGCAGGTTGATGGTGACCACGCCGATGGAGCCGGTGGACTCGCCGGAGCCGAAGAAGCCGCCGGACTTCTTGCGCAGCTCCCGCAGGTCCAGACGCAGGCGGCAGCACATGGACCGCACGTCGCTGGGCTCCATGTCGGAGTTGATGTAGTTGGAGAAATAGGGGGTGCCGTACTTGGCGGTCATCTCGAACAGGAGCTTGTTGTTCTCCGTCTCGCTCCAGTCGAAGTTGCGGGTGATGGAGTAGGTGGGGATGGGGTACTGGAAGCCGCGGCCGTTGGCGTCGCCCTCGATCATGATCTCGATGAACGCCTTGTTGACCATGTCCATTTCCCTCTGGCAGTCGCCGTAGGTGAAGTCCAGCTCCTTACCGCCCACGATGGCCGGCAGGTTCTTCAGGTCGCCCGGCACCACCCAGTCCAGGGTGATGTTGGAGAAGGGAGCCTGAGTGCCCCAGCGGCTGGGGGTATTGACGCCGTAGATGAAGGACTGGATGCACTGCTTGACCTCCTTCTGGCTCAGGTTGTCTACCCGGACGAAGGGAGCCAGATACGTGTCGAAGGAGGAGAAGGCCTGAGCGCCGGCCCACTCGTTCTGCATGATGCCCAGGAAGTTGACCATCTGGTTGCAGAGGGTGGACAGGTGGCTGGCGGGGGAGGAGGTGATCTTGCCGGGCACGCCGCCCAGACCCTCCTGGATCAGCTGCTTCAGGCTCCAGCCGGCGCAGTAGCCGGTGAGCATGCTCAGGTCGTGGAGATGGATGGCGGCGCTGCGGTGGGCGTTGGCCACCTCCTCGTCATAGACCTCGCTGAGCCAGTAGTTGGCGGTGATGGCGCCGGAGTTGGACAGGATCAGACCGCCCACGGAGTAGGTGACGGTGGAGTTCTCCTTCACGCGCCAGTCGTTGATCTTCAGATAGTTGTCAACGATGTCCTTGTAGTTGAGCAGGGTGGAGTTGATGTTGCGGACCTTCTCCCGCTGCTTGCGGTACAGGATGTAGGCCTTGGAGACATCGGCATAGCCGGCCTCGGACAGCACCTTTTCCACGCTGTCCTGGATGTCCTCCACGGTGATCTTGCCGTCCTTGATCTTGGACTCAAAGTCAGAGGTGACCCGCAGGGAGATCAGATCGATCACGCTGGGGTGATATTCCTTGTTCAGCGCGTCAAAGGCCTTGGTGATGGCGGCGCTGATCTTCTCAATGTGGAAGTCTACGACCTTCCCGTCTCTCTTAACAACCTGGTACATAAAAAGAACCCCCTCGTCGGATAGTAGAAATATGGTTCGACAAATTCTGTCATCAATCGCGTACCATCATTCTACACCGAGGGGGTATCTGTGTCAACTATATTTTGGGATATTTTTTAAGTTAGCCACAACATATTGTGGCGGGCCGGTCAACTTACGCCCCGCAGATGGGTCTCGGGCACGGAGGGGCGGACGATGTCGGCGTAACGGCGCAGATCCTCGGGCGAGGGGGCGTGGAGATCACCGAAGGGGACGGAGTCCCGGTCGGTGAAGCGCTGGAGGAAGTAGCGGCGGGCGCCGGCGATCAGCTTTCCGATCTCCTCGAAATCCTGGTCCTCGTGGAGCTCGGAGACCACGGTGGTGCGGAACTCGTAGTCCACGCCGCCGCTCATCAGCAGGGAGATGCTCCGGCGGATCCTGTCCATGTCCACCCACTCCAGGCCGCAGGTGGCGGCGTATTTGGCGGGGCTGTTCTTCACGTCCATGGCCACGTAGTCCACCAGGCCGCGGTCCAAAATCTCCTTCAGGCGGTCCGGGTGGTAGCCGTTGGTGTCCAGCTTGGTGGCAAAGCCCAGACCGCGGATCTTCTCCAACAGGTCCGGGAGATCCGGGTGGAGGCAGGGCTCGCCGCCGGTGAAGGCCACCCCGTCCAGCAGGCCCGTGCGCTTTTTCAGGAAGGAGAGCAGCTCCTCCTCGTCCATGATGGGCTGAGCGGTGCCGTCCACCAGCTCAAAGTTGTGGCAGAAGGGGCAGCGGAAGTCACAGCCCCCCAGGAACACCGTGCAGGCCACCCGGCCCGGGAAGTCCAGCAGGGTCATCTTCTGCAGTCCGTGTATTTTCATCGAAAGATCCTCCTTATATGGCCGCCAGCACGTGGAGATTCCGCAGCGCCGGGTCGGTCACGCTGTCGTTGACGGAATAGGCGTGCTTCTCCAGGTCGCCGCAGGCGGCCTTCGTCAGCTCTTGATCCATCAGCTCGTCGATGACGTCGGCGGCGATGCCCTCCATGACGTCGTATTTCTCTCCGGCGGTGTCGCCGTCGTTGTCGGTGGTCAGCAGGTATTCCAGCAGCTCCGCCGTCAGCGCCAGCTTCGGCAGGGCGCGCATGGCGCGGAAGCTCCATTTATAATAGGGCTGATACGTTTTATTCAGCAGGAACACCGCCGACATGGCGCTGCGGACGAATTCGCCCGCCGCCAGCTGGGCCGCGGCGGTCTCGCCGTGGGCGAGGCACCGGCGGTAGTTGTACTGGCCGGACTGGGCCATCAGCAGCAGGTGGCCCGCCAGCTTCTTCCGGCGGATATCCTCGGGATAGTACCCCAGGGCCTCCCGGATGGCGGTCAGGTCGCCGCGGTTGTCGAAGTAGAGCTCACCGTTGACGCACTCGGCCAGCGCCTGCTCCGGCAGGGTCAGCCACTGATGGGTGGTCAGCGCGCCGTCGGGGGAGCCCACCTTCTCCGAGAAGAACTCCGCCGTCCGCAGGACGCCCCGGCGGGCGCCGCCCACCGGCTGCATCAAGGGGCGCCGGACGCCCATAAACTCCCGGGGCAGCTTGGCGTAGGCGCGCTCCAGCAAAAAGGCGCTGCGCCGGTCCACCACGTCCTCCCCGGGGAGGAAGAGGCAGAAGCCCGGCTCGAAGTCGTGGTCCCGGGAGACCTGGTCGTCGTAGCCGAAGCACTCGGAGCCGCTGCCCAGCAGACCCGCCGCCAGGTGGGGCAGCAGGTCCGGGAACTGCTCCTCCAGCATGGGTTTTCCGTGGGCCTCATAGAAGGCCCGGGAGAGCTCAGATCCGGTCATAGATATCCTCCGCGCGCTTTTTCAGATCCTCAGCCGCCAGGAAGTAGCCGTAATAGGAGAAGGTGGGCGCGCACTTCTCGCAGACGAAGGCGTAATATCCGTCCCGGGGGATGGAGGGATCGTTCAGCAGGTCCCAGGCCCGGTCCACCAGGGCGTCGATCTCCGTCTCGGCCTCCTCCATGCCCTTTTGGGCGGCGGTGGCGTCGGCCATGTTGAGGCAGGTGATGGCCTGCTCCAGACCTCCGTTTGCCACGCCGGCCATGGTGTCCATGGCCTTTTCGTACAGGGCGAAGGCCTCCTCGTACCGGCCGGCGGCCGCGCAGCTGAGGGCCATGTTGTTGTAGAGGCCCCCCAGCAGGGCCGGCTCCGTCCGGGGCGTGGCCTCGTACACCGCCCGGGCCTTCTCAAAGAGCGCCAGCGCCCGGTCGTTCTCGCCGAAGGCGCTGCAGGCGGTGGCCACGTTGGTGTAGGTGGTGCCGGCGCTGACGGTGCCCTCGAAGTCCAGCTCCCGGAGCAGGGCCAGGGCGGCCTCGCCGTGGGTCAGGGCCTTGTCCCGGTCGTTTACCTTCCGGTAGTGGCCAACCAGCTCGTTGCGGAGCATCAGCTCGCCCCGCTTGTCGCCGCCCAGCTTTGCCTCCTCCAGCCAGTACAGGAGATGGCGCTCGGCGCCGGCGTAGTCCCGGCGGCTCATGTAGTCGTCCAGCTTTTCCACGATCCGCTTCTGGGGAACGGGCTTGACGGTCGGGGCGGCGCCGTAGGGGTCGTCGCAGAGGAGGCAGCGGGGCTCCACGTAGTCCTCGGGCTTGAGAGTGTAGTCGTTCATGGGTGTCTCCTTTGGGGGAAGGTCATGCCTTGCGCTTGCGGCCAAGGCAGTAGATCAGCACCAGCAGCACCGCCAGATACGCCGCGGCCAGGCCCAGCGTCACGTAGCACATGGTGTCGGACCGGGCCGCCATGGTGATGAGCACCAGCACCGGCGCGCCGAACAGGATGCCGAAGCTGCTGCCGGTGATCAGGTTGTTGGCGGCGGGGGTCTTCAGCTCCGGGTCGATCTCCCGCAGCAGCAGCACACCGGAGCTGATGGTGCCGGTGAGCATGCCGTACATGGAGATGAGACCCTCGTCATAGTAGTCGCCGTAGATCCGGCGGCAGACGATGGACAGATAGATCCAGGTGAACACGGCGCCGGCTACCGCCAGCAGGATGAAGGGCACCCACAGGCCGCTGAGGTCCTCCAGGTTGATGGCGGCGATGCCCGCCACGATCATCACGTCGAAGAAGAAGCCGGAGATGCGGTTGAGCAGGTAGTTGTTCTGATACTGGTGGACGATGACCCGGGCCTTCCGGGCCTTGCCCAGCAGGAAGCGGATCAGGGTGGCCAGGGCGGAGCCCACGATGAAATTGAAGCCCCACAGCAGGGCGTTCAGGGTGTTGGCCAGGCCCTCGGAGATGGCGGCGATGCCGGAGGTGAGGCCCCGGGTCACCAGATAGGTCAGCAGGTAGACGACAAAGATCAGGGCCAGCTGGACCGACAGCTTGTCCACCGAGTCGGACACGGGGATCTCGTTGCGGTCCTGGAAGTAGTCCACCGTCAGGTCCTCGGCGGCGGTCTTGGGCTCGCCGCCGGCTTTCCTCCGCCGCCGGGCCAGCACGTTCACCATCACCACGCCCACGATGCAGGCGCAGAGATAGCCGGCCGCGGCGATGGCCAGGCCGAAGCTGTGGCCGCCCACGAAGCCCATGGCCTCGTAGCTGGCGCCGATGTTGTTGGCCTGGCCGGGGCCCTGGCCGTAGCCCATGGGCAGCAGCAGGCCCGCCGCCTTGAAGAGACCCGGCATCACCGTCAGGGACAGGAGGATGGTGATGATCAGGCCGGTGATGCCCTGCACCATGTAGGCGCCCACGATCAGCGCGCCGGATTTGAGGCCCGTCAGAGAGCCGGAGCGCTCCCGGTCCTCGGCGGGGACCCGGAGGGACATGGCGATGAAGCCCAGGGCAATGCCGTGGTAGACCAGGGTCTCCAGAATGGCGCTGTTGAAGGTGATGAGACCCGTGTGCTTGACGATCAGCAGCAGGAAGCCGGCCAGCACGGCCACCGGCATCATGCTCTTGCGGACGAAGGGGAGCTTGCTCCGCAGAAAGCCCGCCAGCAGGATCGCCGCGGCGATCAGACCCAGCTGGATGATGACGCTCCACAGAGATACGTTGGCAGCAGAATAATCCATCGTTATACCTCTCTATTTTCATTGGCCTGCTTCCACAGGGCCAGATATTTCCGCAGGTTGCCGCCCTCCCGGCAGCGGAGCTCGTAGTAATCCCGGCCGTGGGTAAAGAGGAGGATGTGCCGCTTTACCATGGCCATGTTGCCGATCTCGGCCAGGGGGAAGGTGAGCTCGCCGCAGACCAGGCGGTCGGGGTACTGGGTCAGGCGGCCGCCTGTCAGCCACTCCGCCCGGTGGCCCGACAGGACCCGCCGGAAGGAGGATACCGGGTCGGAGAACAGCTCGTCCCCGTGTTCAAACCGGAGCGCCGCCAGCTCCCCGTGCTGCCAGCGGTCCCACGCCGCCACAGTGGGGAAGGGGTCCCCGGGACGGAAGGAGCCGTCCGGCAGATAGGCTTCCTCCAGGCCGCAGGCGGTGCAGCGCAGGGCAGCGCCCTGGCTCTTCAGCGTGCCGATCCGGCGGCAGCGGGGACAGAGGAACAGCGCCGTTTCCAGCCGCTCCGCCGGGGCCTTGCCCCGGTAGGGGACGCCGTCCGATGTCTGGCGGGCCCAGGCGTCCTCGGTGATGTCCCGCTGGATCAGGGCGGTGATCTCCTCGCCCTTCATCTTCCGCAGCTGCTGGGACGGATAGATCCCCACGGCGTGGCCGTGCATGGCGCCCCGGCGGACGCCCTTGCCCCAGCGGGGGGAGGTGAGATAGCCGCCCTCCAGCCGGTAGGTGATCAGCGTGGCGCCGCTGGCGCGGACCAGCTTGCCGGTGGCGGGGAAGACGGGGCCGGTGCGGCCGTCCCAGGTGCAGTCCCCCTCGGCAAAGAGGCAGACGGAGTGGCCCTGCTTCGTGTGGCGCAGGATCTCCCGGACGGAATCGGCGCCGCTGTCGCCCTTCTTGCGGGCGATGGGCCCCAGCAGCCAGCCGATGAGGCCGGACAGGGCGCCCAGACGAAAGATGTGCTCGCTGGCCACGTAGTACAAAAATGTGTCGGGGAAGCTCATGGCCACCAGGAAGGGGTCCCAGTTGGTCACATGATTGGGGATCACGATGCAGGGGCCCTCCACCCGACAGACGTCGCTGGTGAGGGCGAAGCGCCGGCGAAAGTACCGGCCCGTCAGGCCCTGCAGGAGGGCCCAGACCTTTTCATGCCTGGTGTGTTCGTCCACAAAACCACCTCAATTTAACATTGTACTACAACTAACGGGAAAAAAACAATCCCCCGTCGAAGAAGATGGAGGATTATCCCGGACAAAAAAGTCCCCGAAGCGCCGGGGCGCTTCGGGGCGGAGGGGCGGAAATCAAATCCGGTTCTTCAGCCACTTCAGCAGGAAGGTGGCAGCCAGGCCGGTAAAGAGGCCCGTCACGATGCCGGAGAGCATCAGCGCCGGGAGATAGACCAGCACCGCGGCGGTCTGGTAGACCGCCAGACAGACCAGGATCTGCCCGACGTTGTGGGCCACGGCGCCGATGACGCCGCAGACCCAGAGCTGCTGTTCCGTCAGGATACGGCGCAGGGGGATCATGACGAGCCAGCACAAAAGCCCGCCGCAGAGGGAGAAGAAGAAGGCCATCATGGCGCCGGCGAAGACGCTGCCCAGAAAGACCCGGGCCAGGAGGACCAGCAGGGTGTCCCGGGGCCCGTAGCGGAACATGGCGTAGACCGTGACGATGTTGGCAAGACCCAGCTTGACGCCGGGGATGGGAACCAGGGGAGGCAGCTGGGCCTCCACGGTGAAGAGGATCAGGGCGACGGTGGTCAGCAGCGCCAGCCGGGCGATATGTTTCGCGTTCATCGTCCGCCCCCGTTCATCGGCCCACGGCGTCGGTGCCGGACGCCGGGTCCTTGATGGCGATGATGAGCCGGTGGGGCAGGCACACGATGGGGAGGGACTCATCGGTCAGCCAGCCCTGGTGGACGCAGATTTTGTCGGGACAGTCGGCCTCGGAGATGCAGATGCGCCCCGGCTGGACCAGCACGGTGTTGCTGCCGCCGTCGGGGGACTCCACCACGAAGCTGTACTCCCGGCTGACCCGGGACAGGTCGATCTCCCGGATCACCACGCCGTCTTGGATGACCTGGGCCACGGCGCCCTCCGTCCGGCGGGACAGGAGATACCAGGACAACGCCCCCAGCAGCACAGCCGCCGCGGCGAAAAGGATCACCCATGTGCGGGTCTTGATCATGGCTCGATCACCTCCACCCGATAGGAGAGATTTTCCTCCGGCTCGAACAGGGACGCCGCCCCCGGCGTCAAAAGGAGACGGCCGTCGTCGGTGGCCAGGAGCATGTCGAATGACCCGTGAGAGCGCCAGTAGGAGACGGCCCGGTCCGGGCCCATGATAAAGAGGGCGGTGGACAGAGCGTCGCAGGTCAGGCCGCTCTCGCCGATGACGGTGACGGAGATGAGCCCGTTCCGGGCGGGATAGCCGGTCGCCGGGTCCATGATATGCCACCAGACGTTGCCGTCGGCGTCGGTAAAATACCGCTCGTAACCGCCGGAGGTGACCACCGCCAGGTCGGATACGGACAATACGCCCAGAAGGCCGTCCTTGTCGGGGCTCTGGACCCCGATGCGCCAGGGGGTGCCGTCGGGCCGGGAGCCCACGGCCTGGATGTTGCCGCCCAGGGCCAGCAGGGCGCTCTCCACGCCCGCGCTCCGCAAATCCGCCGCCAGCAGCTCGCCGGCGTACCCCTTGGCCACGGCTCCCAGGTCGATCTCCATGCCCTCCGGCAGGGACACGTCGTTCCCCTCCAGACGGACCCGGCGATAGTCCACGTGTTCCAGCAGGGCCTGAACGGCCTCCGGGGACGGGACCCGGCTGGCGTCGTCCGCCGCCGCGTCGGTAAAGCCCCAGGCCCGGACGATGGGATAGACGGAGATATCCAGCGCCCCGCCCGTCTCGGCGCAGAGGGCCAGCGTCCGGGAGAGCAGGTCGGCGCCGGTGTCGGACAGGGCGGCGCTGCCGGTGTGATTGAGCTGGTAGACGGCGCTGGTCTCCTTCACCACGGAGAGCTCATTTTCCAGCTCGCTCACCAGGGTCTGGCAGCGCCGGGCCAGGCCCTCATCCCCACCGTAAATGCGGAGGGACATATAGGTGTCCATGGCGAAGAAGTCCGCGGACTGCTCCTCCGGCTCCGGGGAAACGCCTCCGCCGCAGCCGGCCAGCAGCACCGCCGCCAGCAGGGCGCACAGGAGGGTGGATTTTTTCCGTTTCTGCAGCATATCTGTCTCCAAGGGGGAGAACCTCCCCCGGTTAATCCGCGCCCCGGCCCCTGCTCGACAGGGGACGGGCCCTTTTATCCTGCCTATCATTATATCGAATGGGGTTTTTGTTGTCAACGAGACGGCGACTTTCTCGCAGCCGGGCGGATCTCCTCGCTTGACAACGACACGAGGTTTTTATATGATGGATAACAGAATGTTATGGGTCTTGACGACAGGCGGAAAACGGGAGTCTGTGGCAGCCCATGACGCGGGCGGAACAAGGAAGGAGCAGCAATGAAAAAAGAGACGAGAAAGACATGGGTCCTGCGGGGGCTGTTTCTGGTGCTGGCCTGCGCGGTGGCCCTGCTGGGCACCAAGCTGGTGGAACGGGCGGAGTCCTTCGCGGGCGCGGAGGGCAGCTATCTGGCCGGCACCTATACCGGCGAGGCCAACGGCTTCGGCGGACCGGTGAAGGTGTCCGTCACCATCGGCGACAAGGGCGGCATCGAGGATGTGGAGATCCAGGGCGCCGCCGAGACCCCCGACGTGGGCGGCGCGGCGATCCCCGTTCTGGCCAAGAAGATCCTGACGGCCCAGAGCGCCGACATCGACGGCGTGTCCGGCGCCACCTTTACCAGCGGCGCCGTCAGGGAGGCGGCGGCCATGGCCCTGACCCTGGCCTCCGGCGGCGACGTGGACGTGGGGCCCAGGCCCGAGGGCGACAATCTGTTCATCCCCGGCACGTATACCGGCGTTTCCAAGGGCTTCGGCGGCGACGTGACCGTGACGGTCCGGCTGTCCGAGAACAAGCTCGAGGACGTGCAGATCGAGGGCAGCCACGAGACGGAGAACATCGGCTCCTTTGCCGTGGAGATGCTGGGTGAGCGGGTCCTGGCGGCCCAGACCTCCCAGGTGGACGCCCTCACCGGCGCCACCGTCACCAGCAACGCCATCCTGCGGGCCCTGAACGACGCGCTGACCCAGGCGGGCGCCGATTTGAGCCGGCTGCCCGACGCCCGGGATACCGGCGAGACGGCCGCCCGGACCAGCCAGACCCTGGAGACGGACATCGTCATCATCGGCGCCGGCGGCGCCGGCATGACGGCGGCCATCAACGCCACCCAGGCCGGCAAGTCCGTGATCCTGCTGGAGAAGATGCCCTACGTGGGCGGCAACACCACCAAGGCCACCGGCGGCATGAACGCCGCCGAGACCCATTACCAGAAGGAGCAGGGCATCGAGGACACCGTGGAGCAGTTCGTGGAGGACACCATGAAGGGCGGCCACGACATCAACGACCGGGATCTGGTCACGGTCATGGCGGAGAACTCCGCCGAGGCCATCGACTGGCTGGATTCCATCGGCGCGCCGCTGCCCAAGGTCTCCTTCTCCGGCGGCGCCACCAACAAGCGCATCCACGCCCCGGAGGACGGCTCCGGCGTGGGCGCCTACCTGGTCACCGCCTTCCGGCGGACGCTGGATGAGCTGGGCGTGGAGGTGATGTACGACACCACGGCCAAGGAACTGATCGTGGAGGACGGCGCCGTGGTGGGCGTGAAGGCCCAGGGCAAGACCGTGGATTACACCATCCGCGCCAAGGCGGTCATCCTGGCCACCGGCGGCTTCGGCAACAACGAGGACATGATCGTCCAGTACCGGCCCGATCTGAAGGGCACCGTCACCACCAGCGCCCCCGGCATCACCGGCGACGGCATCGTGATGGCCCAGGCGGTGGGCGCCGCCCTGGTGGATATCGAGCAGATCCAGCTCCATCCCACCGTGGAGCAGGGCACCAGCATGCTGATCACCGAGAGCGTCCGCGGCGACGGCGCCATCCTGGTGAACCAGGAGGGCAAGCGGTTCGTCAACGAGCTGCTGACCCGGGACGTGGTCTCCGCCGCCGAGCTGGAGCAGACCGGCAGCTACGCCTACATCATCTTCGACCAGCACCTGCGCGACGGCCTGAAGGCCATTGAGAAGTACGTGTCCACCGGCATCACCGTCCAGGCCGATACCATCGAGGGCCTGGCGGAGCTGCTGGACATCGACCCCGCCGCCCTGACCGAAACGCTGGTCAACTGGAACGGGTACGTGGCCGACCACAACGACCCCGACTTCGGCCGCGACACCGGCATGGAGGCGGATCTGAGCCAGGCGCCCTACTACGCCATCAAGATCGCCCCGGGCATCCACCACACCATGGGCGGCGTCAAGATCGACACCACCACCCAGGTGATCGGCGAGGACGGCAACCCCATCCCCGGCCTGTACGCGGCCGGCGAGGTGGTGGGCGGCGTCCACGGCGGCAACCGCATCGGCGGCAACGCCGTGGCGGACATCGTGGTGTTCGGCCGGATCGCGGCGGACAGCGCCGTGGCCTACTGCGACAGGTGAGCCTAAAGCCACAAGAAAACACCTCCCGGAAGGAATCCTTCCGGGAGGTGCTGTTTTTGGGGCGGTCATCCGCCCAGGTACGCCTTTTTGACCTCGGGACTGCGGGAGAGCTCCTCGCCGGTGCCGGAGAGGGTGATCCGGCCCGTCTCCAGCACGTAGGCCCGGTGGGCCACCGAGAGCGCCATCTGGGCGTTCTGCTCCACCAACAATATGGTGGTGCCGGCGGCGTGGAGAGAGCGGATGATGTCAAAGATCTGTTCCACCAGGATGGGGGCGAGGCCCATGGAGGGCTCATCCAGCATCAGCAGCTTGGGCCGGCTCATCAGCGCCCGGCCCATGGCCAGCATCTGCTGCTCACCGCCGGAGAGGGTGCCGGCGATCTGGCGGCGGCGCTCCCTCAGGCGGGGAAACTGCTCAAATACCTGCTCCAGGGCGGCGGGGATGTCGCCCCGGGCCCGGGTAAAGGCGCCCATTTCCAGATTTTCCTCCACCGTCATCTGCAGGAAGATGCGGCGGCCCTCCGGCACATGGGCCAGGCCCCGGACTACCAGCAGGTGCGCCGGGACGCCGGCGATGCTTTTGCCGGCAAAGGTGATGGAGCCGGTGCGGCTGTGGAGAAGGCCGGAGACGGTGCGGAGGGCGGTGGACTTGCCGGCGCCGTTGGCGCCAATCAGCGTCACGATCTCCCCCTCGTCCACGTGGAAGGAGACGTCCTTGATGGCGTGGATCGCCCCGTAGTAGACGTTGATGTTCTCTACGTTCAGAAGCGTGGCCACGTTACAGCGCCCCCTTTCCCAGATACGCCTCGATCACCGCGGGGTCCCGCTGGATGTCATCCGGCGAACCCTTGGCAATGATCTGACCGAAGTTCAGCACACAGACGCCCTCGCAGATGCCCATGACGAAGCTCATGTCGTGCTCGATCAGCAGCACGGCGATGTGAAACAGATCCCGGATCTTCACGATGTTCTCCATCAGCTCCGCCGTCTCGCTGGGATTCATGCCGGCGGCGGGCTCGTCCAGCAGCAGGAGGCTGGGGTTGGTGGCCAGGGCCCGGACGATCTCCAGGCGACGCTGGGCGCCGTAGGGCAGGGAACCGGCGGTGTGCTCCGCCAGATCCTGCATGTCCAGGATGGACAGCAGCTCCATGGCCCGCTCCCGGGCGATCCGTTCCCCCCGCCAGAAGGCGGGCAGACGGAGGAGGGCGCCGGGCAGGCGGTAGTCCATCTCGTGGTGAAGAGCCACCAGGACGTTTTCCAGCACGGTCATATTCCGGAACAGGCGGATATTCTGGAAGGTGCGGGCGATGCCCATGCGGCTGACCTGGGCGGTGGTCATGCGGCTGATGTCCCGACCGTCCAGCAGGATGGAGCCCCGGGTGGGCTGATAGACCTTGGTCAGCAGATTGAAGATGGTGGTTTTGCCGGCGCCGTTGGGGCCGATGAGGCCGGAGATCTCCGTCCGACCCAGAACGATGCTGAAATCCTTCACGGCGGCCAGGCCGCCGAAGTCGATGCCCAGATGGTGGCACTCCAGGATGGGGCTCTTGCCGGCGTCCCGCTCCGGGATCATGGCAAAGGGCTGCAGCGGCACCATCTTCACGGCGGGACGGGCCCTGGACTCACTCATAGCGCGCCTCCTTTCTGTTGAAGAGGCGGAGCCGGGAGAAGAAGCTCCGGGCCAGAGAACTGTTGGCAGCCAGCATCACGGAGATCAGCACCACCGCGTAGATCAGCATGCGGTAGTCGCCCAGAGCGCGCAGCTCCTCCGGCAGCACGTAGAGGAGCACCGCGGCCACGATGGAGCCCCGCATGTTGCCCAGCCCGCCCAGCACCACGAATACCAGCACCAGGATCGAGGTGTTGAAGTCGAACTTGGCGGCCGTCAGATTGGAGTAGTTGAGGCCGTACAGCGCGCCGGCGGAGCCGGCCATGGCGGCGCTGATGACAAAGGCAATCATCTTGTGCTTCGTTATGTCGAGACCCACGCTCTCGGCGGCGATACGGTTGTCCCGGATGGCCATGATGGCGCGGCCGATCCGGCTGTGGATCAGGTTGAGGATGATGAGCAGCGTCACCAGGATCAGCACCACGCCGGCGGTAAAGGTGGCGATGGTCTGCGTGCCGGTGGCGCCCTGGGCGCCCTTGACAATGGCCTGGCCGGCGGAGGAAAGGTGCAGATCGTCCACGCTTTTCGAGCCCCGGTAGTTGAAGATCAGGTGGAGACCCTTTTCGTCCACGCCTACCAGCAGACAGGTGATCAGCTCCTTGATGATCTCGCCGAAGGCCAGCGTCACGATGGCCAGATAGTCGCCCCGCAGCCGCAGCACGGGGATGCCGATGAGGAAGCCGAAGACTCCGGCGGCCAGGGCCCCGGCAGCCATGGCGGCGACCAGGCGCACAGGGGCGGAGGGGACGGCGGAGAGCAGACTCTGAGAGATGATGATGCCCGTGAAGGCGCCCACGCCCATGAAGCCGGCGTGACCCAGACTCAGCTCGCCCAGGATGCCCACCGTCAGATTCAGCGACAGGGCCATGACCACGTAGCAGCAGATGGGCACCAGCAGCCCGGTGGCGGAACGGCCCAGCAGGCCCTGGGCCCGGAGGAGGGACACCAGTCCCCAGGCCAGCAGGATCCCGCCGAAGGTGACCAGGTCGTGTTTGGCGGAGGATTTCAACTGTGTCATCCCGCCACCTCAAACTTTCTCGGGCACATACTTGCCCAACAGGCCCGCCGGCCGAACCAGCAGCACCACGATCAGCACCGTGAACACCACGGAGTTGGCAAGCTGGGTGGAGATGTACGCCTTGGCCATAGCCTCAATGACGCCGATCAGCAGCCCGCCCAGGAAGGCGCCGGGGATGGAGCCGATGCCGCCGAACACGGCGGCGGTGAAGGCGCGGATGCCCGGCATGGAGCCGGTGGTGGGCATCAGGGTGGGGTTAAAAGAGCACAAAAGCACCCCGGCCACCGCCGCCAGGGCAGAGCCGACGGCGAAGGTCACCGAGATGGTGCGGTTGACGTTGATGCCCATCAGGCGGGCCGCATCCTTGTCCTCGGAGCAGGCCCGCATGGCTTTGCCGGTCCGGCTGCGCTCGGTGAAGAGCGTTAGGCCCACCATGATGACCAGGCAGACCGCCATGGTCAAGAGGGAGATATAGGACACGGACAGCCGCCCGCCGAAGAGACGGAGGGCGCTGGAGCCGGCGGACAGGGGGATCAGAGGCGGGTAGGCCTTCGGCGTGGCGCCCCAGATCAGAAGGGCCGCGTTCTGCAGCAGGTAGCTGACGCCGATGGCGGTGATCAGCACCGCCAGGGAAGGCGCCTGCCGCAGGGGACGGTAGGCCAGCCCTTCCACCACGATGCCCAGAAGGGTGCATACCGCTATGGCCAGCAACAGGGACAGCCAACTGCTCAGGCCCAGGTACATCATCCCGCAGAAGGATATGTATCCGCCGATCATGATGACGTCGCCGTGGGCGAAGTTCAGCATCTTGGCGATGCCGTACACCATGGTATAGCCCAGGGCGATGATGGCATACACGCTGCCCAGGCTGATACCGCTGATCAAATAGGAGAGAAATTCCATAGCTTCTCCTCTCTTCTTGCGTTCTCATCCTCTGAAAACGGGGAAGCAGGGAGCGCCGCCGACGGGGCGGCGCTCCCCCGTAAAACACGGTCTGACCTGCGGGGAGCTCCCGTCAGGGAGAGACGTATACGCCGTCCCGGATCACGACGGCCACCGGCAGCTTGCTGACCTCTCCGCTGGCGCTCCAGGTCATGCCCGTGCCGGTCAGGCCGTCGTAGGACAGCTTCTGCATCTGCTCGACGAGCTTGGTGCAGATATCGGCGGCGCTCATGTCGGGGGTGCAGCCGGTGTCAGTCAGCGCGTTGTAGAGGATATAGACGGTGTCGTAGCCGTCGGCGGCAAACTGGTTGGGGGTTTCGCCGAAGCGTTTTTCATACTCCGCCACGAAGGACTTGGTCATGGCGTCGTCCGCGTCCGCGGCGAAGGGGGTCAGCAGCATGACGCCCTCGGCCAGGGAGGTGTCAAAGCCCTCCATGGTCAGGATGCCGTCCATGCCGTCCACACCGAAGAACAGAGGGGCGTAGCCCATGCTCCTGGCCTGGGCCAGGATGACGGAGGCGGGCTGATAGTAGATGGGCAGGAACAGCAGGTCGGCGCCCTCGGACTGGGCCTTGCCCAACTGGACGGAGAAGTCAGTCTGGGTGTCCTTGGTGAAAGTGCCCTCATACACCACGCTCAGGCCCTTGGCCGCCGCCTCGGCCACAAAGGTGTCCCGCACGCCCTGGGAGTAGGCGTCGTCATTGCGGTAGATCACCGCGATCCTGTGGCCGGTCAGCTTCTCGGCCATGTAGTCGGCGGCGCCGGAACCCTGGTTGGGATCGGTGAAGCAGACCTGGAACATGTTGTCCTTGCCTGCCGTCACGTCCGTAGAGGAGGCGGAGGGCGTCAGACAGAAGACCCGGTCCTTGTACGCCTCAGCCGAGGCGGCGATGGCTGAGCCCGTGGTGACCGGGCCTACCAGGACCTGCATGCCCCAGTCCATCAGCGTGTTGTAGGCGTTGACGGCCTTCTCGCCGTCGGCCTCATCGTCCTGGGGGTTGAACTCGATCTGGTAGCCGCCCTTGGCGTTGATCTCGTCAACGGCGATCCTGGCGCCGTTCATGGCCGCGGTGCCGTAGATGGCGGCTTCACCGGTCAGAGGGCCGCTGGCGCCGAACTTGAACGCGGAGGGACTGTCTCCGCCGCCGTTGCTGCCGCTCTGGCTGCCGCAGGCCGCCATGGTCAGCATCATAACCGCTGCCAGCAGGAAGCACATCACTTTTTTCATGTTCTCCATCTCCTTTTTATTTCCATGTGATTTGACGGGTGTGTTGGGCTATATAAAAAACGACCCCGTCTCGGTCCTCCGAGACGGGGTCGTCGGCAGCTCATAGGATCTATGACCTGTAACGGCTCCTGGACCTCGGGGGATCACTCGCCCGTACGACCACCAGAATCAGGGCGGCGGATACGGCGGATACCGGCAGAATAATCATGGAGACAAGAATAATGGACACCGCGATGACGGTGCCCAGCAGAATGGCGATATTGGCGCAGGAGAAGAACGCGGCGAACGGGCGGCCGGTCGCAGCGGCGGAGTCCATATTGGTGGGGCGCGGCAGATTCGTCACGGCGGACCGCTCCTCTCCGAAAAGCTTCTCCCATGGGAACTGCTGTTATTTTAATGCTTTAATCCGGCAAAGTCAATGCACGGCAGAGCCAAATGATAGGGAAATAGGCGGGGCTGTTCTGGCGATACCGCACAAAAGAGGCGCCCGTACGGGCGCCTCTCTCTTCCGGGGGTTATTGGGCTTGCGGAGCCGGAGCGGTCAGTCCTCCCGGTCCGCCAGCAGCTTGTCCAGCAGGGCGATGAGGAGATCCTTCTCCTCCTCGGTCAGATTGGCACTGAAGGCGGCGGCCCGTGCCTGCCGCTCGTCGGCCACCTCATAGGCCCGGGCGCGGCCCTTCTCGGTGAGCTTCACCAACGTGGAGCGCTTGTCGTCCGGGTTGGCGCAGCGCTCCAGATAGTGCTCCGCCTCCAGCCGGTCGATCTGCTCGGTCAGGGCCGGGGCGTGGATGCCCAGGACCTCGGCGATGTCCCGCTGCTTCAATCCCGCGTCTCCGGCCTCCAGCAGCACCGCCAGAATCCGCTCCCGGGGGAACATCCCCGGCCGGCCGGGACCCCGGTGAGGGCCGCCCTGGCAGGGCCCCATGCCGGGATGCATGGGCATCATACCGGGGCCAAAGCCCTTGCCGCCCCGGTGAGGGCCGCCGTGTCTGCCGGGGTGGAGCCTGTGGCTGGCCCGGCGCAGCTTCTCGATCAAAATCATATCCTTGGTCTTTTCCATATCGTCAATTCCTCCTTTGGATCGTCCGTTGTGGCTGCTTCTTGTTTGGTGCCGAACTAAATATAGCGCCCGGCGGGCGGCTTGTCAATTGGTTCGGGACCGAATTAACAGAAAATTCACAGGATGGCGGGGGAGGTAAAGAAAAAGGACGCCATTCCTTGCAGAATGGCGTCCTTTTTGGTGGAGACTGCTGGACTCGAACCAGTGACCTCCTGCGTGTGAAGCAGGCGCTCTAACCAGCTGAGCTAAGCCTCCGTATTCGGCAGCCCGCCGGGCTGCCGAATCATGGTGACCCGTACGGGACTCGAACCCATGTTACAGCCGTGAAAGGGCCGTGTCTTAACCACTTGACCAACGGGCCGGCGTCGATGCGAGCTTCATATCCCTCGCCGTGCCGCCTGCGGCACGGCTCGCTCATTCCGCTGCAGCTCCCTTTCAGCGTGCAAACGCTTCGCTGGCTTGCCCGCTGAGTCAGGATCGATTTGCCCTGTGGGGCACCGGTGGGATGCGCCGCATCCCACCGGTATGGTAGCGGCACCTGGATTCGAACCGGGGACACTGCGGGTATGAACCGCATGCTCTAGCCAACTGAGCTATGCCGCCATAGCCGTGACAGGGACAAGAGTTAATATAACATATGGATTTGGAGCTTGTCAAGAAGATATTTACGCAAAAGCGCAAGAACTTTTCCGCACATTCGGGAGGGAAACGGCGCCGGGGCGGAAAAAGGAGGCCGATACCTGCGGGTACCGGCCTCCTGCTTTTTTATCCGGACGGCTTAATACATGCCGCCCATGTCGCCCATGCCGGGGGCCGGGGCCGGAGCGGGAGGCTCGGGCTTGTCGGCCACCAGGGACTCGGTGGTCAGCACCATGCCGCTGACGGAGGCCGCGTTCTCCAGGGCGCAGCGGGTCACCTTGGCGGGGTCCACGATGCCGGCGGCGATCATGTCGCAGTAGACCTCCTTATAGGCGTCGAAGCCGAAGCCCAGTTGATCGGCGCTGCGGACCTTCTCCAGGATCACGGAGCCGTCCAGGCCGGCGTTGGCGGCGATCTGACGGATGGGCTCCTCCAGAGCCTTGGCCACGATCTGCACGCCGGTCTTCTCGTCGCCCTCCACGGTGTCCAGCAGGGCGGTGACGGCGGGGATGGCATTGACGAAGATGGTGCCGCCGCCGGCCACGATGCCCTCTTCCACGGCGGCCTTGGTGGCGTTCAGCGCGTCCTCGATGCGGAGCTTCTTCTCCTTCATCTCGGTCTCGGTGGCGGCGCCCACCTTGATGACGGCCACGCCGCCGGCCAGCTTGGCCAGGCGCTCCTGCAGCTTCTCCTTGTCATACTCGGAGGTGGCCACGCCGATCTGGTTGCGGATCTGGCCGACCCGGGCGCGGATAGCCTCGGAGTCACCGGCGCCGTCCACGATGATGGTGTTCTCCTTGGTGACCTTCACCTGGCGGGCGCGGCCCAGCATGGACACGTCGGCGTTCTTCAGCTCATAGCCCAGCTCCTCGCTGATGACCTGGCCGCCGGTGAGGATGGCGATATCCTGCAGCATCTCCTTGCGGCGGTCGCCGAAGCCGGGAGCCTTGACGCACACCACGTTCAGCGTGCCCCGCAGGCGGTTCACGATCAGGGTGCTGAGGGCCTCGCCCTCCACGTCCTCGGCGATGATGAACAGCTTCTTGCCGGCCTGGACCAGCTGCTCCAGCAGGGGCAGGATGTCGGCGATGACGGAGATCTTCCGGTCGGTGATGAGGATGTAGGCGTCGTCGATGACGGCCTCCATCTTCTCGGTGTCGGTGACCATGTAGGGGGTGATGTAGCCCCGGTCGAACATCATGCCCTCAACGACCTCGCTGTAGGTCTCGGCGGTCTTGGACTCCTCGATGGTGATGACGCCGTCGGCGCTGACCTTCTCCATGGCCTCGGCGATCAGCTTGCCGATGGTCTCGTCGCCGGAGGAGACGGTGCCCACGCGGGCGATATCGCCGGAGCCGTTGATGGTCTTGCTCTGGGCCTTCACGGCGGCCACGGCGGCCTCCACGGCCTTGGCCATGCCCTTCTTCATGACGATGGGGTTGGCGCCGGCGGCCAGATTCTTCAGGCCCTCCCGGACCATGGCCTGGGCCAGCAGGGTGGCGGTGGTGGTACCGTCGCCGGCCACGTCGTTGGTCTTGGTGGACACCTCGCGGACCAGCTGGGCGCCCATGTTCTCAAAGGGGTCGTCCAGCTCGATCTCCTTGGCGATGGTCACGCCGTCGTTGGTGATCAGGGGCGTGCCGAACTTCTTATCCAGCACCACGTTGCGGCCCTTGGGGCCCAGGGTGATTTTTACGGTATCGGCCAGCTGATTGACGCCGGATTCCAGAGCTTTGCGGGCCTCGTCGCCGCGCTTGATAATCTTGGACATGATAAACAACCTCCTGTTTCAGAGAAAATTACGTTATTGTTTTCGCCGGAGGCGAAAATATGAAATCATTTTTCGCCGCGGCGTGTACGTGGCGAAAAATACCGCTCGGTCCGCCAGTGTGCGAGCGTCTCACGCAAGCGAGTGCATGCAGCGGACCGCAAGGGGGGATCTAAAGGGGGAATGGATCATTCCCCCTTTAATTACTCAACGATCGCGAGAATGTCGCCCTGGCGGACGATGATGTACTCCACCTCATCCAGGGTGATCTTGGTGCCGGCATACTTGTCGGTGATGACCTTGTCGCCGGGCTTGACGGTCATGGTGACGGTCTTGCCGTCCACGGTGCCGCCGGGGCCCACAGAGATGACTTCCGCCACGGAGGGCTTCTCCTTGGCCGAGCCGGTCAGAATGATGCCGCTCTTGGTGGTCTCCTCCGCCTCGGTCATCTTCAGCACGACGCGATCGGCCAGCGGTGTCAGTTTCATAGTTGGTTCCTCCTTATATCTATATTGATAAATCGAAAACAGGGACGTTAGCACTCAAAATCCTTGAGTGCTAACGTCCCTTATGATAACACATTTGCCGGGATTTGCAAGGGGGAAAAGAGAGAAAAAACCAAAAGTTCACAAAAATGTTATATTCCGCCGTTACATCGCCGCCGCTTCCCCGGCTTGGGCGGGGGCCTGACCCCGGGCGTTGGCGTTGCAGCTGCAGCCGGCCGGGCCGAAGAAGTTCAGGCGCTTGTCGCTGAGGCGGATGGTCACGTCGTCGGAGGCAAAGCACTCGCCGTCCAGGCAGGTGACGATGTCCGGCTTTTCCGACTGGATGCGGATGGTCTTGGCCGTATAGCAGGAGGCGATCTGGGGGAAATCGGCGTACTGGCCCTTGGAGTAGGGGCCCACGAAGCGGAGGAAGGCGGCGTGGTTCAGCTTCCGGACGATCATGGTGTGGAGGATCCCGTCGTCCATCCGGGCCTCGGCCACCGGCATGAAGCCGCCGCCGTAGAATCGCCCGTTGCACACGGTGATGATGGCGAAATCGTCCTCCAGGGACTCCCCGTCCAGCTCCACCGTCCAGTGGGAGGAGATCTTCTTGAAGATGAAGTTGACGATCAGGGCGGCCACGTAGCTGCCCTTGCCGTTGAGGAGGGGGCTGTCGCCGTATTTGTGCACATCCCGGGCCACCCGGGCGTCCAGCCCGGAGCAGGCGATGGTCAGGGCCGCCCGGCCGTTGGCGTCGATGACGTCCATGGGAAACTGGGGTCCGTTCCACAAGTTCATGGCATCCCGGAATTTCTCTCCGTCGTCGCCGAAGTTTCGCAGAAAGTCGTTGCCGGTGCCCACGGGGATCACCGTCATGGCGGCGTTGTCGTAGCCCAGCACGCCGTTGGCCACCTCGTTGACGGTGCCGTCGCCGCCGCAGGCATAGAACCGGAGCTCCTCGCCGCTCTCACAGAGCCGGCGGGCGATCTCGGTGGCGTGGCCCTGCCGCTTGGTGAGGACGCACTGGACGTCCAGCCCATGCTCCTGCCGCAGCCTGTCGGCCATGTCGTAGATCCGCTGGCGGCTGTCGGTTTTGCCGGCCGTGGGGTTGATGATGAACACATGCTTCACGGGAACCACCTCCGCAAGGAATTATTGCTACCATTGTAGCACGGTTTGTGGATTAGAAAAGCGGAAATTGTAAATTTTTCGGGCGAAATCGAGTCAGACCTTTTCGCCGTACATAAATACGTCGCACTTGATCATGCCGTTGTAGAGCTTGCGCTTTTTGTCCGCCGGCCGTCCGAAGGCGCGCTCGAACTCCGTGTGGCTGCTGAGGATCAGCGTCCGCCACCTGGGCGGCAGGGTGCGCCAGACCTTCCCCAGCTCCCGGTACAGCTCCTCCGCCTCGGTCTTCTCCAAAAGGCGCTCGCCGTAGGGCGGGTTGGTCACCAGCTGGCCGTACTCGCTGGTGCGGCGGAAGCGGCGCATGTCCGCCGCCTCGAAGCGCACCGCGTCCTCTACGCCCGCCTTCCGGGCGTTGTCCCGGGCGATCTCCACCGCCTGGGGGTCGATGTCGCCGCCCCAGATGTCGTACTGCCCGTGGAACTCCTTGCCGATGGCCTCGTCCCTGGCGTCCCGCCAGATGGTCTCCGGCAGGAAGGCCCAGTCCATGGCGTCGAAGGAGCGGCGCAGGCCCGGCGCCCGGTTTTTGGCGATCAGCGCCGCCTCGATGGGGATGGTGCCGCTGCCGCAGAAGGGGTCGCAGAAGGGGTCCCGGCCCCGGTAGCGGCTGAGGATCACCAGCGCCGCGGCCAGCGTCTCCCGCAGGGGCGCCTCCACGCCCACGGCCCGGTAGCCCCGCTTGTAGAGTCCCTCGCCGCTGCTGTCCAGGCAGATGGCCGCCTCGTCCTTCTGGAGGGAGAAGCGGATCTGGTACTTGACGCCGGTCTCCGGGAACTGCTCTATGTGGTAGTGGGCCTTCATCCGCTCCACGATTGCCTTCTTGATGATGGCTTGGCAGGAGGACACGGCGAAGAGCTGGGAGGAGATGGAGTAGCCCTTGACGGGGAAGGCGGCGTCCCGGGGGAGATAATCCTCCCAGGGGATGGCCCGGGTGCCCTGGAACAGCTCCTCGAAGGTCCGGGCGGTGAACCGGCCCAGGACCAGCAGCACCCGGGCGCCGCAGCGCAGGTTGATATTCAGCCGGGCGCAGTCGGCGTCGGTGCCGCGGCAGAGGACGCGGCCGTTCTCCACCTGCACGTCCTGCAGGCCCAGACGCCGCACCTCGTCGCCCACCAGCTTCTCCAGTCCCAGCAGACAGGGGATCAGATAGGTATTCATAAGGTGTCTCCTTTACCGTTTACAGAGTAAGTATACTGAACTGCCCAAAAAAGCGCAAGGGGCAAAAAAAGAGTGGCGCGGACGGCGGTTATCGGGTATAATAGATGCACCGAACGGAGCGCCGGGGCCTCTGCAACCTGAGGTTGCGCGAAAAAACCGCGAAAAAAGGCAAAAAGCAATTTTAAGTTGGTAGAGTTTGCGGCGTGTTGTGCTACCATATGCTTAAGAGAAACGGAGGAAACGAGACCATGTCATTTGGTGAGCGGCTGCAGGAGGTACGGCGCAGCAGCGCCTTGACACAGGAGCAATTTGCCGAGGAGCTGAACGTCTCCCGTCAGGCGGTGAGCAAGTGGGAGTCCGGCCGGGGCTATCCCGAGATCGAGAAGATCCTCTATATCTGCAATCGCTACCGGGTGCCCCTGGGCCAGCTCTTCGCCGACGAGGTGCCCCCGCTGGAGACGGCGGAGGCCGCGGCCCAGCAGCCGGCGGTGCCGTCGGAGCTTCCCCGCGGCAACCTCACCAGTGCGGTGTCCGGCTTCCTCTCCAACCTCTCTCCCAAAAACAAATGGCTGGGCGTGGGCGTCCTGGCGGGCATTGTCTGCCTGGCGGCGCTGATCGCCGTGTTCCTGAAAGGAGGAGCGACAAATATGGAGACGACAGTCTGGATCGCAGCCATCGTCATTTTCGGCGTGGCCGAGGCCATGACAGCCGGGTTGGTATCCATCTGGTTCGTGATCGGCAGCGTGGCCGGGTTGATCACCGCCGTGTGCGGCGGGAAGATCTGGCTGCAGGTGGTGGTGTTCTTTGTGGTGTCCATCGCGGCCCTGATCGCCACGCGGCCCCTGGTGGCCCGCATGAGCAAGAAGGACAACGTGGCCACCAACGCCGACCGGGTCCTGGGCGACCTGGCCCGGGTCACGGAGGACATTGACAACACCGTGCCCACCGGCGCCGTGTACATCGACGGCAAGACCTGGTCCGCCCGCAGCGCGGACGGCACCGTGATCAAGGCCGGCCGGATGGTCCGGGTGGTCCGGATGGAGGGCGTCCGCCTCTTTGTGGCGCCCGAGGAAACCAAGTGAGTTCACAAGCAACCGTGTATTGATAAAAAGGAGGAACAAAGCATGAGCATTCTCACCATGTCCCAGCTGCCGGGCACCATCGCCCTGGCCATTCTGGTGATCCTGATCCTGGTGCTGATCGTCAGCAACATCCACGTGGTGCAGCAGTCCAAGGCCTACGTGGTGGAGCGCCTGGGCGCCTTCCACGCCGTGTGGGGCACGGGCCTGCATCTGAAGCTGCCGTTCATCGAGCGCGTGGTGAAGAAGGTCAGCCTGAAGGAGCAGGTGGCCGACTTCGATCCCCAGCCCGTGATCACCAAGGATAACGTCACCATGCAGATCGACACCGTCATCTACTTCCAGATCACCGACCCCAAGCTGTACACCTACGGCGTGGAGTACCCCATGAACGCCATCGAGAACCTGACGGCCACCACCCTGCGTAACATCATCGGCGACATGGAGCTGGACCAGAGCCTCACCAGCCGCGACATCATCAACGCCAAGATGCGCGCCATCCTGGACGAGGCCACCGACCCCTGGGGCATCAAGGTCAACCGCGTGGAGTTGAAGAACATCCTGCCGCCCCGTGAGATCCAGAACGCCATGGAGAAGCAGATGAAGGCCGAGCGTGAGCGCCGTGAGGCCATCCTGCAGGCCGAGGGCCAGAAGCAGAGCCAGATCCTGGTGGCCGAGGGCGAGAAGCAGTCCGCCATCCTGAAGGCCGACGCCGCCAAGCAGGCCCGCATCATGGCCGCCGAGGCTGAGGCCACCTCCATCATGAAGGTGCAGCAGGCGCTGGCCGACTCCCTGAAGCTGTTGAACGAGGCTTCCCCCAACGACCAGGTCATCAAGCTGAAGGCGCTGGAGGCCATGCAGAAGGTGGCGGACGGCCAGGCCACCAAGATCATCATCCCCAGCGAGCTGCAGGGTCTGGCGGGTCTCGCCGCCGGCGCCCAGGCCCTGCTGAGTGATTCGTCCAAAAACTGAGGTTTTTGGACGAGAGGGCTTGCAGTCCGTTCCGCGCACTCGCTTGCGTGAGACGCTCGCACACTCCACGGCCTGAGCGGTATTTTTTCTGACGCGCATGTCGTCAGAAAAAATGATGGAAATGGTTTGCCTCGTGCGCGAGGCAAAGGAAACGGGGAGCTTACAATCAAAAAAACAGGCGGTCCCCCGGGGCCGCCTGTTTCACAGGGAGGAGAACATCATGGCCAGCGACAGGAGATTCATCAAGGTTTTCAGTGAGGGCGGCGGCTTCAAGGCGGGCAGCCAGATCTGGGTGGACCGGGAGACCGGCGTCCAGTACCTCTGGCACGCCGACGGCTACGCCGGCGGTCTCACCGTCCTGGTGGACGCGGAGGGAAAGCCCCTGCTGTACCGGGAGACCCGGGAGTACAGCCCGGAGCTGTAAAGGAGGTACGTCATGGCAAAATACCCCGACTGGGCGCCGAAAAAGAGGAAAAGCGCCAACCTGTGGGAGCCGGAGGAGGAGTCGGCCCCGGAGGTAAGGGAGGAGCCCAAGAAGGCGGAGCGGCCGGTGCGGGAGTGCCCCACCTGCCACGTGCCCATGCAGCTCTGGGAGTCGGACGGCCACCTGCTCTACTACCAGGCGGTGTCCAAAACCATGCCCAATCTGGCGGGAGCGCCCCACTACCACGAGGCGGACCTGTACCTGTGCACCGGCTGCGGGCGGTACGACTTCTTCCGCCCCGTGGGGGAGCCCACCGTGGAGGCCCGGTTCGAGGCCTTCAAGCGCTGCAGCGACCAGCAGCTCCGCTCCATCGTGAAGGATAAGCTTCGCAGCGAGGAGATGCGCCAGGCCGCCCAGGCGGTGCTGGACAGCCGCGGACAGGAGCAATAAAAAAGAGAAGAGCCGCCCCGGCGCCATGCGCCGGGGCGGCTCTGTGTCATTCTTAGGAAGTCATCGGCCGGTGGATTCGCAAGAGACGTCTGCGCGCTCCCCGTAAATCACACTGTTTTCAGTTTTCGCTGTCGCCCACCCAGGCGGGAGGTTCCCCGATGAACAGCCACACCACCGCCAGATGCCCGCGGTACTGGGCGATGGTCTCCTCGGTGAGTGTTTCCGGTGCGGGGACTTCGGGGTTATACGTGTTGCTGACGCAGGCGCAGTACAGGGCCACCGCCTCCCCCTCCCGAAGGGGGACCGGTTCCAGGTCCGACAGGGGCTTGGCGGCCCCGAGCTGATAGCCCCGGCGCCCGGGCAGCTCGATATACTGCAGCAGCGGCCATCGCTCCTCCGCCGTTCCCTGTGCGCCGCTGTATGTGACACTAAGCTCCAGATTCTTCTCGTCCGACGGGATAAGCCCGAAGAACAGCTCTTCCAGCTGCCCCTGGTCATAGCGGCGGACCTCCGAGTGCACCGGCTGCCCGTCATCATACTCCCGCAGCAGCAGGCTCACGCCGCCCTCCGGCACATTGATGCGGAAGCCGTGACGCATATAATGGGCGGGAGACTGGAAGTACGTGACGGTGTTGGCGCCGCCCTCAACTATATGCGGCTGCCCGCGTTCGATCATGTCGCGGATCGCCGCCAGCTCCTCCTCCGTCAACGGCTCCGCCGCCAGCAGAGAGCGGCTGTTGCAGTACAGGGTGCCCGTATCGGCAAAGAACGTATACTCGATGCCGTCCACAATGATCTTTCCGGTCCCGCCGGCAAACCAGTCGGAGCTGAGCAGGACCCTCATGGTGAAATCCCTGTCATCCTCGAAGGTACGGCTGGTCACCATCTCCCGCAGCACGGCGGTGTCCTTGTCTCTGGTATAGAGAGGCCCCGCGACGTCATAGGCGCCATCCCGCCAGTACACGAGGGCGGTCTGATCCCAACTGCTGCCCGCCGGGATCGCCCAGCGGGATGAGAGGACGAAGCTCGTCAGGGAGTGGTCCAGCATCGCCGCCGTCTCCGGGTCCAGACGGTAGGCGTAGGACCCGGCATAGAGCATCCCGTTCAGGACCCGGCACGTCTGCGATTGCCCGTTGTTGTAGTTGAGCCGGAGCGTATAGAGGGTGCCCGCGTTCCAGACCAGCGACTTCTTGCTGAAGCCCCGCCAGTAGGCGCTGCCGTCCCGCAGGCAGATTTCCAGCCGCAGGATATCCTCGTCATTCAGGACCGCCAGGTCAGGCAGTCCGTCTTCTGCCGTGCCAACTTGCAGAACGGCGGCGCTTTCGATCCGTACGCCTCCCTTGAGAGCCAGTACCCCGGCAAGCGGGAAGCGCTTTGACAGCAGGAGCAGCACGGCGGCCAGGATCAGGCAGACCGCGCCGAGAGCGGCGATCCACCGCCGTTTCTTCTTCCGCTCGGCAGCAGTATTGTCTGTGGAGATCTCCATTAAGTCTTTCATGGGCTGTTCCTCCCGTGCCGTCCCGTCGGCCGATTCCTCGTGCCTGGCGCAGCTGACCAGCTCCGTCAGGCTCAAGTGAAACACGTCCGCTAAGGGCTCCAGCAGCGTCACGTCCGGGTAGCTGAGGCCCCGCTCCCATTTGCTGACGGCCTTGTCCGTCACGTGGAGCCGGTCAGCCAGCTCCCGCTGGGTCAGCCCCAGGGCCTTGCGATTTTCCGCGACGAACGCGCCCAACTGCGTCTTGTCCATGTGATCACCTCGCCTACAGTGTAGCCAAAAACCCCCGGAAACGCAACCGACCAGCGGTAGAATGAGCGCCGCGGCGCCCGGATTCCGTTTTGCCGCGGCGTTACACCCAGGGGAGCTCCTCCAGCTGGGCGTCCGCGGGAACGGTATAGCCCACGGGCGCCGTTCCGCCGCCTGCCGCGCCGCTGCTCCAGAGGAGGACCAGCTGGCTCTGCAGCGCCTCGGCGGCCTCCGGGGACTGGAGGATCAGAAGCCAGTCCTCCGGGCGCTCCAGATAGATGGCGCTGTCGGTCACGTAAACCCGATACCGGGCGGCGGTGGGGACCTTCACGGTCCGCTGGCCTGTGATTTCCTGCCCGCTGCTCTGCTCCCACGCCGCCAGCTCCTCCGGCCCGTAGGCCGCGTCGGTCACGCTGCCCGCGGGACAGACGGTGAGCCGCATGAGCCACCGCTCCTTGATCTCCGCCACCCGGGCCGCCTTCCACGCCCGGCTCTCTTCGTCCGCCTCCTCGTCCCGCCAGCTCAGGCAGGTCAGGGGGAACTGCTCCCGGAGGGTCCGGACCAGCGTCTCCGGGTCGGCGGACATCTGCATGCAGTAATACCAGGGACGCTGGGGGGCCTCCGTGATGGGGACCTCCTCATAGGTCACATAGCTGCCAGACCGGTCATATTCGCTCCGGGCCGGCCAGTGGGTGATGCCGTCGTCCCGCCGCTCAATGGCCACGTAGTCCCGGGGCTGGACCGGCGGATCGGCCGGAAACCGGAGAGCGTAGATGGCCAGGGCCAAAAGCCCCGCCAGCGTCGCCACGAGGACCACGGCGTACAGCGCCATGCGGCGCCGCGTGGCCGCCAGGCTCTGGGCGGTGATCTCCAGCAGCTGCGCGGCGGATTCCCGGGGCTGGCCGTCCCCGCCGGAGATCAGCGCGGCGACGTCCAGCCCCAGCACGTCAGCCAAAGGCTCCAGCAGCGTCACGTCCGGGTAGCTGAGACCCCGCTCCCATTTGCTGACGGCCTTGTCCGTCACGTGGAGCCGGTCGGCCAGCTCCCGCTGGGTCAGCCCCAGGGCCTTTCGATTTTCCGCGACGAACGCGCCCAACTGCGTCTTGTCCATGTGATCACCTCGCCTACAGTGTAGCCAAAAACCCCCGGAAACGCAACCGACCAGCGGTAGAATGGCCGCCAAAGCGCAAAAAAGCCACCGCCTGCGCGGTGGCTTTTCCTCAATTCAGCTTGACCAGCGGCACCGATTCCTCCGGCGTCAGGCCCAGCTCCGCCAGGAAGCGGCGGCCGGCGGCCTCGGCCTCCGGCCGGTTCAGAGCCTCCGGCCGGTGGGCGTCGCAGCCCAGGACGGTGCGGTTGCCCTCCCGGGCGGCCAGCTCCCAGAAATCCCGGTCCGGGTAGTTCCGAGCGTCGTGGAGCCCCAGCAGGTTCAGCTCCAGGGGCATGTCCAGCTCCTTCGCCGCCCGGCACAGCCGGGCCATGTGGAGCCGGTAGAGCGCCCGGTCCCCGGTGAAGTGGAACAGGTCCGGGTGGGCCAGGTACGTGAAGTACCCGGTGGCCATGCCCTCGATGGTCTGATCCACGTACTGCACCAGCCGGGCCGGATCGCCGCTGGGCCTGCCGCAGTAGATGTCGTCCTCCTCGTTGTAGAGGTAGTGCTGCCCCAGCAGCATATATTCGCAGCCCTGCCGCCGCAGCAGCTCCAGCTGGGCCGGGAAGATGGCGGGGTAGTACTCCACCTCCACCCCCACGTGGAGCTCGATCCGCCCGGCGTACTCCTCCCGCAGACGGCGGATGGTGTCGAAATACTCTCCGCAGGTGGCAGCCGGCATCCGGAACCAGGAGTTGTGGCCGTCGGGGAAGGGGCAGGGGGTGTGGTCGGAAAAGCCCAGGACCCGGATCCCGGCGGCGATGGCCTGCTCGATATACTCCCGCTCGCTGCCCGTTGCGTGGTTGCAGCGCCGGGTGTGGGTGTGGTAATTGACCAGCATGAAAAGACTTCTTTCGTAAAGGTGTTACAGGGCTACCACCCGTTTTTACGGAGAGGAGAAACAAAAGCTGACGCCGCCCCGCTTGCGTGGGGTAGGTCCGGGAGGGGATTGGTATCACCTCCCGGCATATGGGATCTGAACGGGGACCCATGGTAGTCGAGCTTACAGCTCGACCACCCGTTTTGCAGAGAGGAGAAACAGAAGCTGACGCCGCCCCGCTTGCGTGGGGTAGGTCCGGGAGGGGATTGGTATCCCCTCCCGGAATATGGGATCTGAACAGGGACCCATGGTAGTCGAGCTTACAGCTCGACCACCCGTTTTTACGGAGAGGAGAAACAGAAGCTGACGCCGCCCCGCTTGCGTGGGGTAGGTCCGGGAGGGGATTGGTATCCCCTCCCGGCATATGGGACCTGAACAGGGACCCATGGTGGTCGAGCTTACAGCTCGACCACCATGGGGATAATCATGGGGCTGCGCTTGGTGTGCTTGTAGAGATAGGTGCTGACGGCGGAGCGGACGGCCTTGCTGACCTCCGCCTGATCCCGGCGGCGCTTGGCGGACATGTGGTCCACCGTGTCCATGGCCAGGCTCCGCAGCTCATCCAGCAGCTCCTCGGACTCCTTGACGTACACGAAGCCCCGGGTGACGATCTCCGGCTGGCACAGCAGCTGGTGGTCGTGGCTGGACATGGACAGCATCACCACGATCATGCCCTCGGCGGCCAGCAGCCGCCGGTCGTTGAGCACCACCGCGCCCACGTCGCCCACGCCGCTGCCGTCCACGAACACCTCCCCGGCGGGGACGGTGGATTCGCACTTCATGTGCTTGGTGGTCAGCTCGATGACGTCGCCGTTGTCGGCGATGCAGATGTCCCGGGGGTCCATGCCCATGGACTGGGCCACCCGGCTGTGGATCTGCAGCATCCGCTGCTCGCCGTGGAGGGGGATGAAGAACTTGGGCTTCACCAGCGCGTGGATGATCTTCAGCTCCTCCTGGCAGGCGTGGCCGGACACGTGGAGCATATCCGCCTTGTTGTAGACCACGTCCACGCCCTTGCGGAACAGCTCGTTGATGACCCGGCCCACCGTCACCTCGTTGCCGGGGATGGCGCTGGCGGAGATGATGACCTTGTCGCCGGGGCCCACGTCCACCTGCTTGTGGGTGGAGAAGGCCATGCGGTACAGGGCGCTCATCTCCTCGCCCTGGGAGCCGGTGGTGATGATGACCTGTTCCTTCCGGGCCAGGCTCTTCAGGTGGTTCAGATCCGTGAGCACGCCCTTGGGCACCTTGATATAGCCCAGGTCGGTGGAGACCTTCATGATGTTCTCCATGGACCGGCCGGTGACGGCCACCTTCCGCCCGCAGTCGGCCGCGGCGTCCAGCACCTGCTGGATGCGGTGGACGTTGCTGGCGAAGGTGGTGACGATGATCCGCTTGCTGCAGCCGTTGAACTGCCGGGCGAAGGTCTGGCCCACGGCCCGCTCGCTCATGGTGTAGCCGGGCCGCTCCACGTTGGTGGAGTCGGCCAGCAGAGCCAGCACGCCCTGCTTGCCCAGCTCGCCGAACCGGGCCAGGTCGATGACCTCGCCGTCGATGGGGGTGGAGTCGATCTTGAAGTCGCCGGTGTGGACCACGGTGCCCATCCGGGTGTGGATGGCGAAGGCCACCGAGTCGGGGATGGAGTGGTTCACGTGGATGAACTCCACCTGGAACTTGCCGGAGCGGATGGTCATGCCGGACTCCACGGTGATGAGCTTGGTGGAATTGGCCAGGCCGTGCTCCTGGAGCTTCAGCCGGATGAGCCCGGCGGTGAGCCGGGTGCAGTAGATGGGCACGTTGATCTGCTTGAGGACGTAGGGGATGGCGCCGATGTGGTCCTCGTGGCCGTGGGTGATGAACATGCCCCGCAGCCGTGTTTTGTTCTTGATCAGATACGTCACGTCGGGGATGACGCAGTCGATGCCGTACATGTCGTCGCCGGGAAAGGCCATGCCGCAGTCCACGACGATGATCTCGCCGCCGTACTCGTAGGCGGTCATGTTCTTGCCGATCTCGTTGAGACCGCCAAGGGGGATGATTTTCAGTTTTTCTGCCATAGTGTCTCCTTTTGATGATGGTGTGTGCTGCGGGACGGGGCAAAAATGCGCGCAGCAAAAACAAGGGCGCGGGACTCGCCCTGCGGCCCTGCTTCGCCGCCGGCAGTCCTCTTCTTCGCCCGACCGTCCCGTATATGGATGGTTCTCTATCTGATCGCGGCCTCAAATAAGCCGCGAAACGCACAAAAAAGCATGCAGAAATTCTGCACTTTGCACAAAGTATAACACAGTTTTTCGGATTTGTACACCCCCAACTTTCCGACGCGGCGCGACAGCCCTCGCGGCGGGATGAGCGGGAGGAAACTTATAATTGAAGTGGGCCGCGGCTTGTGCTATAATCAACTATGTATATCCATGCGCGTCACTCCCGTACAGATAAAGGAGGAATGACAGGTGAACAGACGACTTGCCCGGATTCTGCGGACCAATACGACGCTGACGACGCTGTGTCTGGTGGCGTTTGTGGCGGCGGCGGTCCCGGTGGATATCCGCCTGGCCATCGCGGAGGCTCTTGTGGCGGCGGTGGTCATCCTCCTGGGTGTGCGCCGCAGCCGGAGCACCCAGCAGAGCATGCGCCAGTATGTGGAGCGGGTGAACGGCGGCATGGACTCCGCCCGATCCAGCAATATGCTGTACGCGCCTCTGCCCATGATGGTGTTCGACGTGAACTCCGACGAGGTGATCTGGGGCAGCGAGAGCTTCCTGCAGCTGACGGAGCAGAAGGACGGCGTCTTTGAGATGAAGGTGAACGGGGTGATCCCCGGCTTCAGCAAGCACTGGCTGCTGGAGGGCAAGCGGGAATGTCCCGAGCTGGTGACCTGGAACCACCGGCTGTACCGGGTGTTCGGCAGTCTGACCCACCCGGAGGAGAAGGGCCGGGGCGGCGAGATGCTGGCCACCACCTACTGGATGGACGTCACCGAAGCCGAGCAGATGCGCAGCACCCTGGAGCTGACCCGCCCGGTGCTGGCGATTTTGATGGTGGATAACTACGAGGAGCTGATGAAGGCCTGCCCGGAGAGCAGGCGCTCCGCCGTGGTGGCCGCCCTGGAGGAGAAGCTGAACACCTGGGCGGCGGACTCCGGCGGACTGATCCTGGGCTATGACCGGGACCGGTATCTGTTCCTGTTTGAGGAGAAGAGCTATCCCGAGTTCGTGGAGCACCGGTTCAGCGTGCTGGACACGGTGCGCGAGGTGGTGGCCGGCGAGGGCGTGGCCGCCACGCTGTCCGTGGGCGTGGGCCGGGACGCGGACAGCTTTGAGGGCCTCTTCAAAAACGCCACGCTGGCGCTGGAGATGGCCCTGTCCCGGGGCGGCGACCAGGCCGTGGTGAAGGACAGGCTGAACTTCTCCTTCTACGGCGGCCGCTCCAAGGCCACGGAGAAGCGGACCAAGGTGAAATCCCGGGTCATGGCCAACGCCCTGGGCGAGCTGATCGAGGACGCCCGGCAGGTCTACGTCATGGGCCATAAATACGCCGACATGGACTCCCTGGGCGCGGCGGCGGGCGTCTGCGCCATCGCCCGGAAGAAGGGCAAGAAGGCCCAGATCGTCATGGACGTGGAGAACAACGCCGTCCACCCCGTGCTCCGCAAGCTCCAGGAGCAGCCGGAGTATGCCGGGACCTTTATCAGCGGCAGCGAGGCCTTTCTGAAGGCCCAGGCCGACACCCTCCTGGTGGTGGTGGACACCAACCGCCCCCAGAGCGTGGAGTCGGAGGGGCTGCTGGAGAGCTGCAACCGGGTGGCCGTCATCGACCATCACCGCCGGGGCAGCAGCTATATCGAGAAGATGGCCCTGAACTACCACGAGCCCTACGCCTCCTCCGCCAGCGAGCTGGTGACGGAGCTGCTGCAGTATCTGATCGAGCCGGCGGATCTGCTCCGGGCGGAGGCTGAGGCGCTGCTGGCCGGCCTGGTGCTGGACACCAAGAACTTCACCAACCGCACCGGCGGCCGCACCTTTGAGGCGGCGGCGTACCTGCGCCGGGCCGGAGCGGATACCCAGGAGGTCCAGCGGATCTTCCAGAGCGACCTCCAGTCCATGATCACCCGCTATGACATCATCCGCCAGGCGGAGCTCTATCGGGACGATCTGGCCGTTGCCGCGCTGAACGAGGAGTATAACCGGGTCACCGCCGCCAAGGCGGCCGACGAGCTGCTGACCCTCAAGGGGGTGCAGGCGTCCTTCGTGCTGTATAAGAAGGGCGACGGCGTCTACATCTCCGCCCGGTCCCTGGGCGAGGTCAACGTACAGGTCATCATGGAGTCCCTGGGCGGCGGCGGAAACTCCACCGGCGCGGCGGCAGAGCTGCCGGACCGGGCGGTATCCGACGTGAAGGACCAGCTTCTGGCCGCCATAGACGACTATTTCGACAAATAACAGGAAAGGATCTGTGTATCATGAAGGTGATTTTGAAACAGGATGTGAAGGGCAAGGGCAGGAAGGGCCAGATGATCGAGGTGGCGGAGGGCTATGCCCGCAATTTCCTGCTGCCCAAGGGCCTGGCCGCCCCCGCCACCACCGACGCCGTGAACACCATGCGCCTGCAGGAGAAGGCCAGGGCCCGGGCCGAGGCCGAGGCCAAAGCCGCCGCCGCCGAGACGGCGGAGAAGCTGAAGAGCTGCCAGGTGAAGATCCCCGCCCGGGGCGGGGAGGGCGGACGCCTCTTCGGTGCCGTGACCACCAAGGAGGTCGCCGCCGCGCTGAAGGAGCAGTACGGCCTGGAGATCGACAGCAAGCGCCTGGTGCTGGACGAGCCCATCAAGTCCTTCGGCGCCTATCAGGTGAAGGCGAAGCTGGGCTACGAGATCAACGGCACCGTCTACGTGATGGTGACCGAGGCCAAGTGAGGCCGCTACGACGGGAAGGAGGGTTCGATCCATGCCTGTGGATGAACTGCTGATGCACGCCATGCCCCACTCTCCGGAGGCGGAGCAGGCGGTGCTGGGCTCCATGCTCATTGACGCCGACTGCATCAAGGACGTGATGGACAAGCTGCAGCCGGACGATTTCTATCTCAAGCAGAACCGGGACATCTTCGAGACCATCTACACCATGTTCATCTACTCCCGCCCCATCGACGGAGTCACCGTGGCGGGGGAGATGGAGAAGGCCGGCCTCAGCAACGAGAATACCCGCAGCTATCTGCTGCAGCTGATGGAGGTGACCCCCACCTCCGCCAACGTGCTGGAATACGTCCGCATCGTCCGGGACAAGGCGCTGATGCGCCAGCTGGCCACCGCCTCCGGCGAGATCACCGCCACCGTCCAGGAGGGCACCGGCTCCGCCGGCGAGATGCTGGAGCTGGCGGAGCAGAAAATCTACGCCATCCGCCGGGGCCGCGCCGGCCAGGGCATGCTGACCGTGGGCGTGGTGCTCCAGGACGTGATGGACCGCCTGGCGGAGCTGACCGCCTCCGGCGGCAAGACGCTGCCGGGCGTGACCACCGGCTTTTCCGCCGTGGACGGCAAGATCAACGGCATGAAGAAGTCGGATCTCATCCTGCTGGCGGCCCGCCCCGGCATGGGCAAGACCAGTATGGCCCTGAACGTGGCGCTGAACGCCGCCAAGGCCTCCGGCAAGACGGTGGCCATCTTCTCCCTGGAGATGTCCAACGACCAGCTGGTGACCCGCCTCATCGCCAACGAGGGTTTGGTGGAGAACAACCGCCTGGCCACCGGCAATCTGCGGGAGAGCGACTGGGTGAAGATCGCCGAGGCCGCCTCCACGTTGAGCCGGGTGGACATCCGCATCGACGACAACCCCCTGCTGACCGTGGCGGACATGAACGCCAAGTGCCGCCGCCTGGACAACCTGGGCCTGGTGGTCATCGACTATCTGCAGCTGATGACCAGCGCCGGCGGCAAGAGCTACAGCGGCGAGAACCGCCAGCAGGCGGTGTCGGACATCTCCCGCATGCTGAAGATCATGGCCAAGGACCTGCAGGTGCCGGTGCTGTGCCTGAGCCAGCTGAGCCGCGCCAACGAGAAGCGGGAGGACAAGCGGCCCATGCTGTCGGACCTGCGCGAATCCGGCGCCATCGAGCAGGACGCCGATATCGTCATGTTCCTGTACCGGGACGACTATTATAATGAGGACTCCGAGAAGCGGAACATCGCCGAGTGCATCGTGGCCAAGAACCGCCACGGCGAGACCGGCAAGGTGGAGCTGCGCTGGATGCCGGACTACACGGCCTTCGGCACCCTGGAAAACCGCTACGAGGACGGAGAATAAACGGAGGAGCCCATGGATTTGACCGGCTGGATGGCGGAATGGAATATGTTTCCCGCGCCCGGCGGCCTCATCCTGTGCGCCGTGTCCGGCGGGCGGGACTCCATGTGCCTGCTGCACTATCTCCACCGCCTGTCGGCGGAGCGGGATTTCCGGGTGGCCGCCGCCCATCTGAACCACGGCATGCGCCCCACCGCGGCGCGGGACGAGGAGCTGGTGCGCTCCTTCTGCGCCGAGAGGGATATCCCCTTTGCCGTGGGCTATGAGAGGGTCTATGACCGGGCCGCCGAGTGGGACTTGGGCGTGGAGGAGACGGGCCGCCGTCTCCGCTACGAATTCCTGATCCGGACGGCGGAGGAGCTTGGCGCGGAGCGGATCGCCACCGCCCACCACATGGGCGACCAGGCGGAGACGGTCCTGCTGAACCTGCTGCGGGGCACCGGCCCCGAGGGCCTGGGCGGCATCCCCCCGGTGCGGGGCAGGCTGATCCGCCCCCTGCTGAACACGCCCCGGCAGGAGATCGAGGCATACCTCACCCAATGGGGCGTGGACTATGGGGAGGACGAGACCAACACGGACCTCTCCTACGCCCGGAACCGGCTGCGGCTGGAGATCTGGCCGGAGCTGGAGAAGATCAACGGCAATGCCCGGGAGAACGTGGCCCGGGCGGCCCGGATCATCCGGCGGGAGAACGCATATCTGGATGAGCTGGCATCATCCCTGCTGCCGGCGGAGGGGACGGGCGTGGCCTGCCAGGCGCTGCTGTCGGCGCCGGAGGCGCTGCGGCCCCGGATGCTGCGGCAGCTGATCGACCGGCTGCAGTGCGGGAAAAAGGATTTCGGGGAGGTCCACCTGGCCGCCCTGGAGCATCTGGCCGCCTCCGGCGGCATGCTGGACCTGCCCGCCGGCGTCAAGGCCGTGTGCCGCGGCGGCACGCTGGAGCTGGAGATGGCGCAAAGCGCGGCGCCGAGGAGCGAGACCGTGCTGCGGAGCGAACGCCCCGTGCCCTGGGGCAGCGGCGAGCTCTGCCTGCGCACCGACCTGCGCAGCCCGGTGGACGAGGCGCTCCGTCTGTGCTGCGGCGCGGACCAGACCGTCTCCGTCCGCACCTGGCGCAGCGGCGACCGGCTGACCCTGCCGGACAGCCGGGGCAGCCGGAGCCTCAAGCGTCTGTTCGCCGACGCGGGCATCGACCCGGCCAAACGGGACCGGATGCCGGTGATCTGCGTGGACGGCCGGGCGGCGGCGGTGTTCCGACTGGGAACGGACCGGGCCTTCGCCCCGGGAGCCGGCGGAGAGAGAGAGTACATCATTACCTGGAAAAAGAGAACATAGGAGGAAAGTGGCATGGTGAAGAACAATATGGACCAGGATATCCTGAAGATCCTGTATACCGAGGACCAGATCCGGGACCGGGTCCGGGAGATGGGCCGGGAGCTGTATGACCGCTTCCAGGGGACGGACCCCCTGTTCGTGGGCGTGCTGAACGGCTGCTTCATGTTTATGGCGGACCTGGTCCGGGCCTCCGGGCTGAAGAGCGAGCTGGAGTTTATCGGCCTGTCCTCCTATCGGGACGCCACCAAGTCCAGCGGCGTGGTGCAGATCACCCGCGACATGCAGCGGGACATCACCGGCCGGGACCTGATCATCGTGGAGGACATTCTGGACTCCGGCAATACCCTGGCCTTTCTGCGGAACTACCTGTTGAGCAAGGGCGCCAAATCCATCACCATCGCCACGCTGCTGGATAAGCCCTCCCGCCGCCAGAAGGCCATCACGCCGGACTTTGCCGGCTTCGTGGTGCCGGACGAGTTCGTGGTGGGCTACGGACTGGACTACGCCCAGGTGTACCGCAATCTGCCCTACATCGGCGTGTTGAAGCCGGAGGTTTACAGCAAATAACGGAGAGAAGCTCCTGAGGAAGAGAGGGACCACCGCATGGGGGAGAATAACGGACGCTACGAGGGCAAGCGCCTCACCGGCAGCCAGAATACCGACACAAAGGGACCCGGCAAACGGCTGCAGAACGGGGAGCAGGAGACCTCCCGGGGCTTTTGGAAGGACTACGGCTATCTGATCGTCACGGCGGTCGCGGTGCTGATCGTGTTCCGGGTGCTGCTGCAGTTGGCCTACGTGCCCTCCAGCTCCATGGAGAGCACCATCCCCCGGGACTCGCTTCTGGTGTCCTGGCAGCTGCCCTATCTGGTGTCCGATCCGACGCCGGAGCGGGGCGACGTGGTCACCTTCTGGAACGCCGAGGAGAACAAGCTGCTGGTGAAGCGGGTCATCGGCCTGCCCGGGGAGGAGATCACCTTCGACCAGGGCTGGGTGTACGTGAACGGCCAGCGGCTGGAGGAGGACTATCTGGACCGGCAGGGCGTCACCGCCGGCCAGGACCGGAACGAATATCAGGTGCCGGAGGGCTGTCTGCTCCTGCTGGGCGATAACCGCACCGGCTCCAAGGACAGCCGCTTCTGGACCGAGCCCTACATCACCGCGGACAATGTCCGGGCCCGGGTGATGATCTGCGTTCCCCTGAAGCGCTGGCACGGCATTCCCCTGCCCCTGCTGGGACAGATCCATCTGGTGGCCTGAGGAAAAAGGAGGAGAACTGTTTGACTGAGAAGAGAAAATTCGGCGGCAGCGGACTCTTCCTGCTGCTTCTGGCGGGCGTGCTGCTCTACCTGGTGGTATCCGGGACCCGCTCCCGCACCGATATCTCCTATGCCCAGATGCGCGGGCTCTTTGAGCAGGAGCAGGTGACGGAGTTCACCGTCTCCGATACCCGCCTGACGGCCACTCTGGCCGACGGCACCACCGCCACCTGTGATCTCTATGACTTCGCGGTGTTCTACGAGGATCTGAACGACCTGGTGGTGCGGCAAAAGGCGGACGGCATCATCAAGGATTACGACTATCACGCCGACCACTCCACCAACTGGCTGCGGCTCCTGCTGCCCTATGCCCTGGGTATCATGGCCTTCGTGCTGCTGATGAACTTTATGGCCCGGATGAGCGGTATGGGCGGCGCGAACGAAAAAATGGCCCGCTTCGGCGAGGCCCGGATCCAGAGCCTGCCCGCCGGCGACAAGAAGGTCACCTTCCGGGACGTGGCCGGCGCCGACGAGGAGAAGGAGGAGCTGCAGGAGATCGTGTCCTTCCTCCGGGCCCCCGGAAAGTTCTTGGACCTGGGCGCCCATATCCCCAAGGGCGTGCTGCTGGTGGGCCCTCCGGGCACCGGCAAGACCCTTCTGGCCAAGGCCGTGGCCGGCGAGGCCAACGTGGGCTTTTTGTCCATCTCCGGCTCCGACTTTGTGGAGATGTATGTGGGCGTGGGCGCCAGCCGCGTGCGCCACCTCTTTGAGGAGGCCAAGAAGCAGGCTCCGGCCATCGTGTTCATTGACGAGATCGACGCGGTGGGCCGTCAGCGCGGCAGCGGCCTGGGCGGCGGCCACGACGAGCGGGAGCAGACGCTGAATCAGCTCCTGGTGGAGATGGACGGCTTTACCAGCAACGAGGGCGTGGTGGTGCTGGCCGCCACCAACCGGGTGGATATCCTGGACCCGGCCCTGCTGCGGCCGGGGCGGTTTGACCGCCAGGTCTACGTGGGCCTGCCGGACATCAGGGGCCGGGAGGAGATCCTGGCCATCCACGCCCGGAACAAGCCGCTGGCGGAGGACGTGGATCTGGAGCGCCTGGCCAAGGGCACGCCGGGCTTCACCGGCGCCGATCTGGAGAACCTTCTCAACGAGGCGGCCCTGCTGGCCGGCCGGCGGGATCTGCCCGCCGTGGACATGGCGACGCTGGAGGAGGCGATGATCAAGGTCATCGCCGGGCCGGAGAAGCGCAGCCGCGTCATCCCGGAGGTGGAGCGCAGGCTCACCGCCTATCACGAGGCGGGCCACGCCGTGGTGATGCACGCCCTGCCCGACCACGACCCGGTCCACCAGATCACCATCGTGCCCCGGGGTCAGACCGGCGGCATGACCATCTCCCTGCCGGATGAGGACCGGTCCTATCTGAGCCGGACCCACATGCTCCAGGAGATCGTGGCCCTGCTGGGCGGCCGGGCCGCCGAGCAGATGATCCTGGGCGACATCTCCACCGGCGCCTCCAACGACATCCAGCGGGCCACCACCCTGGCCCGGAAGATGGTGGGCACCTACGGCATGTCGGAGAAGCTGGGCTCCGTGGCCTTCGACGCCGGACACGACGAGGTGTTCATCGGCAAGTCCATGGCCCAGACCCGGCCCTATTCCGAGAAGACCGCCGCCGAGATCGACCAGGAGATCCGCCGCATCATCGACGAGGGCTACCGCCGCTGCGAGGAGATCCTGACGGAGTATCGGCAACAGCTGGTGGAGGTGGCGGAGTACCTGCTCCAAAACGAGACCATGACCGCGGAGGAGTTCGAAAAGGTCTTTGCGTCCCAGAGTGAGCAGAAGTAGCGCAGAAAAGTGCGCAAAAAATACATAAAAAAGTGAGCGTTTCCGCAACGGGAACGCTCACTTTTTTATGCGTTTTGCAGGGGGCTTACCGGCCCAGAACGGCGTCCACGGCGCCCCGGAGCCAGTCGCCCTGGAAGGTCTCGATGGCGCCCTCGTCAACCAGTCTGGCCAGGGAGGGCTCGATGGGCATCTTCGCCAGCAGGGGCACGCCGTACCGCTCCGCGGCCTCCTCAGTCCTGCCCTCGCCGAAGAGATAGATCTTTCGCCCGCAGTCGGGGCAGGTGAGGTAGCTCATGTTCTCCACGATGCCCACCACAGGGATGTTCATCATCTGGGCCATCTTCACGGCCTTTTCCACCACCATGCCCACCAGATCCTGGGGACTGGCCACGATGATCACGCCGTCCACCGGCAGGGTCTGGAACACATTCAGCGCCACGTCGCCGGTGCCGGGAGGCATGTCCACGAACATATAGTCCACGTCCTGCCACAGCACGTCGCCCCAGAACTGCTGCACCACGCCGCCGATGACGGGGCCCCGCCAGATGACCGGATCGGTCTCGTGCTCCAGCAGCAGATTCACGCTCATCAGCTGGATGCCGGCGGAGGTCTCCACAGGCAGCAGGGCGTCCCCGTTGGACAGGGCCTGGGTGTGGACGCCGAAGGCCTTGGGGATGGAGGGGCCGGTGACGTCGGCGTCCAGGATGGCCACGTTGTAGCCCTCCCGCCGCACGGCCACCGCCAGCTGGCTGGTCACCATGGACTTGCCCACGCCGCCCTTGCCGGACACCACGCCGAACACCTTGTCCACCCGGCAGCCGTCCCGCAGGGGCTTGATCTGGAAGGGGCTGCCGCCCTTGCGGTCAGAGCAGGTCTTGCCGCAGCTGCTGCAGTCGTGATTGCAATCGCTCATATACTTCGATCCTTCTTTCCTGGTTTTTCAATTGCAACAATAGGTATACCACGAAATGCGGTCCCTGTCCAGCGTCAAAGGGACAACAGCGCGGCGCCGTCCCGGCCGGCCAGGTAATCCTGTTCCCGCCTCTGGCAGGTGAACAGCAGGATCTGACGGCTCTGCCCCTCCTGCAGGAGGTAGTCCAACGCCGCGTGGAGACGCTGGTCGTCAAAGCTCACCAGGGCGTCGTCCAGGATCAGGGGCACCGCCTTGTCCCGGGGCAGCACCATGTCGCAGATGGCCAGCCGGACGGAGAGATAGAGCTGATCCGCCGCCCCCTGGCTCAACAGCTGGATGCTCCGGGCGGTGGCGTCGCCGGACGGCTCCGCGGCCAGGGAGAAGTCCCGGCTCAGCAGGACCTTGCTGTATTTTCCGCCGGTGATGGCGGAGAAGATCTCCGCGGCCCGGGCGCCCAGGGCGGGGGAAAAGCGGTTTTGCAGCGTCAGATTGGCATCCTCCAGCGTGTCCATGGCCAGGGAGATGGCGTTATATTCGCTCCGCAGCCGCTCCAGCTCCTCCGCCTTCTGGTCCCGGCGGCTGACGAGGTCGTCCGGATCACCCATGGAGCGGATCTGGCCGGTGAGGGTATCCAGCCGGGACTGGACGGCCTGGAGATTGACCGCGGCCTGTGGCAGGGCAGCATCCACCTGACTGCGGCTGATGGCCGGCCGCTCCGGGATCTGGTCGGGGATCTCGTCCGGCAGATGCTGACGGAGGACCTGACAGCGCAGCTCCGCCTCCCGGGCCGCCTGCCGGGCCTGGGTCAACGATTCCAACTGGCGGCGCAGCTCGCCGATGGCGGCTGCTGCGGCGGACAGGTCCTCCGCCGGGCGGTAGGGGGTCAACTCCGCCAGCAGGGCGGCGGTCCCGTCGGCCTGCCGCTGGGACAGGGCGCTGTGCAGCCCGTCGGCCTTGGCGGCGGCGTCCTCGGCCTCCCGGTCCGCCCGGCGCAGGGGGAGATATGCCTCCATCTGACGCGCCAGCTCCGCCTTTGCCTGCTCTGCCTGTTCGCGCTGTCGCTGCGTGCGGCGGCGATAGGAGTGCCAGACCACCGCGAACGCGGCGGTGAGGAGGCAGGCGGCGGCGGTGGCAATGGTCAGCGCCGGGGCTTTGTGAAAGAACCAGGACAGGGCGGCGGCAACGCCATTCAGAGCCGAGACGGCCAGATTGAACCAGAGGGGCAGGGAGCTGGGGATCTCCGGCAGGGCAATATTGTTCAGCCGGTCCTGCAGCCCCTCATCGTCGGCGGGATAGAGGGGGTGAGCCTGGCAGGCAGCGGCGGCGTTCCGGGCATTTTCGGCGGCGTTCTCCGCGGCCTCCCGGGCCTGCTGTACCTCCCGCTCGTCACTCTGCAGAGCGGCGCACCGGGCCTCCAGCCGGGACAGCAGGGCGTCGTCGGGCAGCGTACCGGCCAGCTCCTCCATGGCGTCCGCGCGCTGACGGGCCTTGGCGGCGGCATCCTCCGCCTCCCGGCAGCGCTGCCAGGCCTCCCGCCGCTCCACCAGCTCCCACTGCCGCTGCTGTTTCTGAAGCTCCGCCAGCTGTTGGCGGGAGCGCTCCAGCTGCTGGGCGGCCAGACGGTGCTGGGACTGCAGCTCCGTCAGGTGGGCCAGGGAGCCGTCCAGATCGTCGATATCCCGCTCCAGGGCGGGGATCTGTCCGGTCTTGTTGTGCCGGCGGCGGTTGAGCTGCTTCTTCAGACGGTCATAGGCCTCGGAATAGGAGGTGTCCTCCTCGCCGGTGGTGATCAGCGCGGCGATCCGGCGCTCCAGCTCCGCGTCCTGGTCCACCGCCAGAGCGGCCTGGCCGATGAAGGCGCTGCGCTCAAAGACCTCCCGGGATACGCCCAGCAGCACGTTGCCGGCGTTCTGCCCGGTGATGCCGGGGACGGGTGTGACGGTGTCGGAGTAGACGCAGGAAAACTCCCCCATGGGGGCATTGGCGCGGCGGGTCTCCCGGGTCAGGGTATAGTCCGCCCCGTCCGCTGTCAGATCCATCCGTCCCCGCATGGCGGCGCCGCTCCAGGGGGCATATCGGTTTTTGTCGGCCAGCGCCCCGCGCTCACCGGTGCTGACGCCGTAGAACAAGTTGCGGATAAAGCGGCACCAGGTGGACTTGCCGGACTCGTTGGGCGCGTAGATCACGTTCAGGCCGGGCTGCAGCTTGAGCTCCGCCTGTTCCAGCTTGCCAAAGGTGGCGTTCATAGTGCGGATATGCATAAAAAACGACCTCCGGGGATATACATATAGAATATTGTAGCACATCGGGCGGGGCTTGTCATCCCGGAAGAGAAAACGAGAAAATTTTTTGGAAAAATTCAAAATTTGCTGTTGACATTCCCAACCCCCTTTGGTATTCTACAAAAGCTGTCTGTGACACACGATGCGGCTGAAATTTTTCGGAATAAATGAAAAATTATGCCTTGACAATGTGGATGACCAGCAGTATAATAACAATGTTCCGCGCCGATGCGGGAGCGGGAGTGTACCTTGTAAATTAAACAATGAACGAGAAAGCACCAGACGGGACGCACGAGAGTGCGGACCAAAGGTCTGAGCTTTGGGGTTGAGTCAATTACCCGGGGCTCGGACGAAACGAAATGAAGCTATGGAAAATAGCTCGATGAAATGATTGGTACGGCGGAGACGCCGTATTGATACGATTTTATTGAGAGTTTGATCCTGGCTCAGGACGAACGCTGGCGGC